>Ga0209515_10000533_pt1 | contig 67664 bp, 76 predicted proteins | sample Subgroupgradi54m_FD_187454 | JGI IMG/M metagenome (GOLD analysis project Ga0209515, IMG submission 187454) | Subsurface groundwater microbial communities from S. Glens Falls, New York, USA - GMW60B uncontaminated upgradient, 5.4 m (SPAdes)... ...
GCAGTAAATTTCTTTAATTCCGCCTTCCGAAAAAACCGCCGAGTTTTCTTTATTTATAAATTGCGACCCTTGAGCTTCGGGCTGTCCTTGGGCTTTGTCCGGATTCTGCCAAGAGCCAAGACAACTCCCCGGATACAAAATAGCGGAACCGGCATTTACGGAATGTAGATAAACCAGAAAGCCGCCGGTTAAAATTAAAAGTGTTAATAAACCGGCACCAAACACTAATCGAAATTTTTTTGTCATCGATAATTTATAGCTTTTGCGGCCAAAAGATATTCTTATGACTTTTGAATTTTTTGTGTCCATGCTAAAAATTAATCATTAGTGGTGATTTATATCTATTTTAAATTATAACATAAAAATCTTGCGAGACGCGGGATTTTTATCCACATTATGCCCCCACCAGGAATCGGACCTGGGTCAATTGCTTAAAAGCCCCGCAATGCGGGGTCTGCCATTGAGCTATGGGTAATAAAATCTGAGGTGCCCCCACCAGGAATCGGACCTGGGTCAATTGCTTAAAAGCCCCGCAATGCGGGGTCTGCCATTGAGCTATGGGTAATAAAATCTGAGGTGCCCCCACTAGGAATTGAACCTAGGTCAATTGCTTAAAAGGCAACTGCTCTACCATTGAGCTATGAGGGCACCTCAGATTTTATCTTTTCTTTGATTATTAATCAGTTCTTTTATTTTAACTCCTCCTTTTTGTTTCTTTATCCACGCCTCATGATCCATCGCTGATTTTTTATCATGAAACTCTTGAAAATAAATTATTTTAAATGGACCTCTATGCGCAGTAGAAATGTTCTTACCCGTGTTATGCCATTCGAGCCTTCTTTTAAGATTGGCGGTAAAACCGATATAATTTCGGTCATCCTTTTCACTTTTTAATATGTAAGTATAATATTTCATATAAGCTATAGGGGGGCATTTAATAGCGCTATTTAAAAAAAATACAAAATAAAAATAGGAATTATAAACCAAATAAATTGCATTGCATCGGAGCTGAAAAGTAACCTGCTTAAGGGTGCTAACTTTAATGCGTCTGTGTTTAAGACCAAAACATAACCAAAAATTATACTAGCCCAAAGTCCAACACTAAGAAAACTTAAAAATAAAATTTGTCCGGTTTTTTTACTTATTTCTTTTCTTGAAAATCCTGATTTGTTTAAAACCCAGAAAATTAAAATGGTTAAAATAAAAAAAACAAAAGCTCTTATAAACAGGTTTTGATAAATATTAAGATGACCTAAAAATTTTTCATAATAGGGCAAGTGGCTATTTATCAAAGCGGCTGGATAAGAAGCTAACAATAACACAATTATTCTATTTCGTCCAACAACAAGTCCATAAATAAAAACTGCCGAGAAAAAAAACATAAGTAGCAATAGATCCCAGGTGGGATTAGATAAAAATAAATTTATTGTTTGTCTTAAATTTTCAATATAATCCATTATTATGTAATTTCATTTCTTAGTTCTTCCAAAAGTTCGCGGGCTTTGCGCGATAAATTATCGAGCGTTTTGATGTTTATAATAAAAATTATATCACTATTTTTACCGTGATGCACTAGTGCTTCACCGTTTTGAATGCCAGCGGGAATTTTTAACTTTATCCTTTCGCCCCTTACCGAAACTTCAATTTCCCCGCCCAAAGTAGCGGTTATAAAATCCAAATTCAAAGTTGTTTGAATTGTTGAAAAAGTGCGGCCAAAGCCCCCACTACCAAAGCCCTCAAATCCAAAACCGCCACGTTTGCCAAATCCGAACAGTTCCTCCAAAATGTCTGATAAACCGCCGAAGTCATTGGAGCCTCCGAATCCATCCCAGCCCGATGCTGGTCTGTCATATTGCGCTCGTTTCTCTTTGCTAATTAAAACCTGATAGGCCTCGTTGATTTCTTTGAATTTTTTATCGTCGCCCTTGTTTTTATCAGGGTGATATTGGTGCGCCAATTTCCTATAAGCGCGCTTGATTTCATCGTTGTTAGCATTTTTTGGCACTCCTAAAATTTCATAATAATCTTTTGACATGTTCTACTTCTTATGTTATTTTAACAGAAACTAATTTCTTTAAAAATTTAATAGGTGGGGGCCGAATGTGAAAGTAGGAATTGACTGGGATGCTGATAAGAAAATTCGCGATTTAATATCATACTGGCATCCTTTATTGCGCTTGATATTAATACTACTAACACTTATTACAGTAAATCCTATTGCATTATTTATTTTTAAATCAATTAATAATCTTTATTATCTAGAAAACTACTATTTATATCATGTTGCTTATTATGCAAGTACTTGGTTTTATTATTTTTCGATCATCAATACTAGATTTGGTGGATTCATTTTACTGGCTTTATTTTTGATTTTTAAAAAAGGCAGAATCGCAAATATCGTTTTAGCATCTCCGATTGCATACCCTAAACTTAAAATAGACAATATTTGGCTTCGCGCTTCCTTTTACTTCGCTATAATTATAGGTTCCGGATTTATGATGCATGATTTTAGAATTTTATTCGGTACAACTCATTCGCCTTTCGCGTTCCCGACGGGCATTTTTGACTTCCTAGTTAATACCTTCTTCGCACCTATTAGCGAAGAGATATATAGCCGCTTTCTGATTCTTTACATAACAGCTACTTTGTTCGGCCGAATTCCTGCAGTTATTTTTTCAACATTCATTTTCGCAATCTCCCATGACCTTTCGCAACCCCACGAAGTACTATGGGCAGCTGCATTAGGCCTAACAAATGCATTTTTAACGATTGCCAACGGGACGCTTTGGCCAGCAATCGGAATTCACATTATAAACAACATAACCGTATACTTCAGCCATCCTTTTTAGGGGTGGTTTTATTTTTCTCTTCTTCTTTCTTTTCTTCGGGTTTAGATTCTTCTTTCGGCGTTTCTTCCTTTTTATACATCTCTTCGCCGATTTTCTGGATTTCGATCGAAAGTTCTTGTGACGCTTTCTTAATAGCATCAACATCAGTGCCGTCTTTAACTTTTTTTAAGACCTCGATTTTTTCTAGAGTCGCTTGTTTGTCTTCCAACTTAACTTTATCGCCAGCATCTTTTAACGCTTTTTCCGACATATAAATCATTGATTCGGCACTGTTTCTAATTTCTATAGCTTCTTTTTTCTTAGCGTCTTCAACTGCATTTATTTCCGCATCTTTTTTCATTTTTTCAATTTCTTCTTTGGACAAGCTCGTTGAAGCAATAATAGTTATTGCCTGTTTTTTATTAGTTGCTTTATCAACCGCAGAAACATTTAAAATGCCATTGGCATCAATGTCAAAAGTCACTTCAATTTGTGGAATACCTCGAGGTGCCGGAGGAATGCCATCCAAAATAAACTTGCCAAGCGTTTTATTGTCAGAGGACATTGGCCGCTCGCCCTGAAGAATATGAATTTCCACTTGTGGCTGATTATCGGCCGCAGTTGAAAATATTTGAGTCTTAGCTGTCGGAATGGTTGTGTTTTTAGAAATCATCGGCGTCGCAACACTGCCCAAAGTTTCAATGCCAAGTGTTAAAGGCGTAACATCCAAAAGTAGAATATCGCGGACATCGCCAGCCATTACCCCGCCCTGAACTGCGGCGCCAAGAGCAACTACTTCGTCGGGATTAATGCCCTTATGCGGTTCTTTGCCAAAAAGATTTTTTACCGCTTCCACAATCGCGGGCATTCTGGTCTGACCGCCGACAAGAACAACCTCGTCAACATCGGTTAAGGCAAAATTAGCTTCCTTAACGGTAGTCTTTGTAAGCTCAATTGATGTGGCAATAAAATCGTGGACTAATTCTTCCAATTTGGCGCGCGTTATTTTGGTAATAAAATGTTTGGGACCGGAAACGTCCGAAGTAATGAACGGGAGGTTTATTTCAGTTTCTAAAACCGTGGAAAGCTCGTGTTTGGCTTTTTCGGCGCCTTCTTTAAGGCGCGAAAGTGCCATAGCATCTTTTGACAAATCAATGCCCTGTTCTTTTTTGAAAAGATCCGCCAAGTAATTAGTAATACGATGATCAAAGTCGTCGCCTCCAAGATGCGTATCCCCACCGGTGGATTTAACTTCAATTGTATCATCGCCGATTTCCAAAACTGAAACGTCAAAAGTGCCGCCACCAAAATCATAAACTACGATTTGCTCCGATTTCTTTTTGTCCAAGCCATAAGCCAGGGCTGCAGCCGTCGGTTCGTTAATTATTCTTAAAACTTTTAAACCGGCAATTTCGCCGGCATTTTTTGTCGCCTGTCTCTGGGAATCATCAAAATAAGCCGGAACGGTAATAATCGCTTCGGTAATTTTTTCTCCAAGTTTTTCTTCAGCGTCCGCTTTTAATTTCTGTAAAACAAGCGCTGAAATTTCTTCGGGCCGGTACCACTTATCGGCCATCTTCACTTCAACGCCCCCGGAATCGGATTTTCTAATCTGATATGGCAGCCATTTTTGGTCGCGTAAAATTTCCGGATCGTCCCACCTGCGGCCAATAAGCCGCTTGATGGAAAAAAGAGTGTTTTCCGGATTAACCACTGCTTGCCGCTTAGCCAAAAGACCGGTTAGTCGTTCATTACTTTTTGAAACGGCAACTATTGAAGGTGTGGTTCTGTTGCCTTCTTTGTTTTCAATTATTTTCGGGGCGCCGCCTTCGGTAATCGCCATTGCCGAATTGGTTGTTCCTAAATCAATTCCTAAAATTTTTGCCATAGTTTTATGTTTTATTTATAAATTTTTACCTTCGCTGGCCGTAAAACCTCGCCATTTATTAGATACCCTTTTTGTAATTCTTCTTCCACGACTTGAGATTCACCTCCTTCTATCGACTCAACCGCTTCGTGCTTTGCCGGGTCAAATTTTTCGCCCCCTGCTTTCATTACTTCAACTCCTTGAGTTTTAAGATAATTTTCAAATTGTTTTTTAATGCCTTCAATTCCCTTAACCCATAAATCATTTTTCAGATTTTCCGGAATTTCGTCAAACGCTTTATCAAAACTGTCTAAAATACTAAGAAGCGGCAATAACATTATTTTTGACATCCATTCTTTTATTTCTCTATTTTGCGCTTCCATTTCTTTTTTAAGATTCAGATAGTCTGCTTTGGCCCTTTTCCAGCCGGCCAGATATTCTTCTACTTGTTTTTTTAGATTTTCTATATTATTTTCTTCCGCCATATTTATTTTCGTTAAATAATTTATCTATTAAAAATTTCTTAAAAAATTCACTGGAGACGTCTGGAAATATTTTTGAAATGCACGACATAATTTCTTGCGAAGTGCTTAGTAATTTATTCGTTAGAGCGTTAAGCCGCGCCATTTCTTCCATTGAAAACTCATCTGGCTCATGGATTTCGTGAGTAAAAAAATGCCAGCCCTTTGAAGTCGGAATTCGCCCGCCGGAAGTATGTGGCTTAGTAAGAAATCCCAACTCCTCCCAAAAAGCCAAATCATTTCTAATAGTTGCCGAGCTTACTTCCAAATCATAATTTTCAGCCAGAAACTGCGAACCGACCGGTCGGGCCGATTTAATAAATTCCTCAACAACAATCTCAAAAATGTCTTTCTGTCTCTCATTGATATTATCCATACCTTGCCCAGTATACTCCGATTAGCACTCGTGTCAATAGATTGCCAAAAATAAAACGGCATTTAGCCGTTTAATTACATCCTGCCGGATACATCATCAAAAAACAAATATTATCAATTGCCTTGATATGTTCGTTAATCGTATGGTCGCAATTAGGAATTTTATCGCCTTCTGTAAGCAGTTTTTTCTCTGATCGAGCAAGAGTTAAGTAGAATACTCTATGAATTTCCCGCGGTATGAAAACAAGGCGAACTGTCACATCCATCGTAAATATCTCCGCCAGAATCCCCCAAGAATGTTTCGGCTCTCTTTCCTGCGCCTTTTCAATGAATTCGCAGATGAGTTCCAGATTAGTCGGATCTTCAATAGCGCTTCTTAAAACACAGCACTCAATTTCGCCAAACTCAACCGTTGAGGGATGATTTCTGATTTTGGGCACTTTCGCCTCCTCATAGGTGACTTAATTTTTAAAGATTACAAATCTAATACATAATACAACATACAACGTTTTATTAATAAAGTCAAAGAAACTTAAATATAGCGTCTTATTGCCGATTTATGATAAAATAACTCTTATACTATTAATACATTATAAAATGAAAACAATTACCGAAAATAATTTAACCTGGGTGGATATTGAAAAACCAACCCCAAAAGACATTGAATGGCTTCAAAACAATTTTAATTTTCATCCGGTAACATTAAGCGAACTGATACCATCTTCCCAAAGAGAAAAAGTGGAGCACTTTAATGATTATCTCTTTTTGGTAACTTACGTTCCGATATTCACTGAGAAAAAGCATACCACCACCCCTATTGAAGTTGATTTTTTAATAACCCGCGATCATCTTATCACGGTTCACAATGAGTCGCTTGAACCCATAAAAAACTTTGCGGAAAAATGCCAGAATAAACCGGAATTAAAAAACAAATATTTCGGTCCCACCACCGGCCATCTCTTTTATTGGTTAAATGAAGAGTTTTTAAATTTTGCCGAGCGACAATTGATTCATATCGGAAAAAAGATCCAGCGCATTGAAGACGGCATATTCAAAAACCTGGAACGCGATATGATTAGAGAAATCTCAATGATTAAACGCGATATTTTAGATTTCAGAATCGCTATAAGACCTCTTCACCGGATTTTTGAATCATTAACTCGTAAAGCTTTGAAATTCTGGCCGGAAAATAATGACTTAGAGATTTATTTCAGCGACCTTTTAGGTGACTATGAAAAAGCCTGGAATGAAATTGATAATTATACCGATACAATTAATGCCCTGGAAAACACCAACGCCAATCTCTTAAACGACAAAACTAACGCCATTGTTAAGACTTTTACCATATTGTCTTTTATTACTTTTCCAGCGATGCTGATAGCTACGCTTCTTCAAATTAATACTATTCATAATCCGATTTTAGGGCTTCCTAATGATTTTTGGATTATTATTGGCCTCGTCGCCTTGACGGTACTGATAATGTGGATTTATTTTAAAACTAGAAAATGGCTGTAAATTTTTATAATACACTAACTCGTAAAAAAGAAATTTTTAAGCCGCTGAAAGATAAAATGGTGGGCTTATATACCTGCGGACCGACGGTTTATAACTACGCCCATATTGGCAATCTGCGGACTTATATTTTTGAAGATATTTTGCAAAAAACCCTTGAATATAACGGTTACAAAGTAAAAAGAGTTATGAACATAACTGATGTTGAAGATAAAATAATTCGCGATTCAAAAAAAGCTAAAAAAACCATTGTTGAATTCGTAAAGCCGTACGAAAAAGCCTTTTTTGAAGATCTGAAAAAACTCAATATCAAACCAGCATATAAATATCCGAAAGCGACGAAACATATCAAGGATATGATAAAAATAGTTGAATTGCTTCTTAAAAAAAGACTGGCTTACAAAGCCGAAGGTTCCATTTACTTTGACATCTCAAAATTCAAAAAATACGGCCGTTTAAGCGGCGTAAAAGCCCGCAAACTGAAGATCGGAGCCAGGGTTGACATTGACGAATACACTAAGGACGACGCCGAAGATTTTGTGCTATGGAAAGCCGTAAGATTCGGTGAACCATCTTGGCCCGCGACTTTCGGAAATGGACGACCAGGCTGGCATATTGAGTGCTCGGCGATGTCCATGAAATATCTGGGACCGACTTTTGATATTCACACCGGCGCCGTGGATTTAATATTCCCCCACCATGAAAATGAAATAGCTCAATCAGAAGGCGCGACCGGCAGGAAATTCGTAAATTATTTTGTTGAAGGCGAACATCTTTTGGTTGATAGCGAAAAAATGAGTAAATCGCTCGGTAATGTTTACACTTTAAGCGATATTAAAAATCGTAATATTGATCCGCTGGCTTTTCGCTATCTGGCATTAACCGCTCATTACCGCTCAAAACTTAATTTCACTTGGAAAAGTTTGGCATCGGCACAAAATGCCTTAGAAAAATTAAGAGAGGAAATATTGATTTTCAAAAAAACAAAGCAAAAAATTGATATAAAAGTATTTAAGCAATATAGCCAAAAATTTAAAGATTACATAAATAACGATCTTAATACACCCGAGGCGTTGGCGCTTTTATGGGAAGTTGTAAAATCTAAAAAATTAGATACCAAAATAAAATATGGAATAATTACCGATTTTGATAAAGTTTTAGGATTAAATATTTCAAAAATATCCAAATTAAAAATCCCTGAAGAAATTCAAGATTTAGTTGAAGATCGAGAAAAATACCGCCAAGAAAAGAACTTTAAAAAATCCGACGAGTTGCGAAAAAAAATAGAAAACCTTGGTTGGTTAATCGAAGACACACCACAAGGCCAAAAATTAAAAAAGAAATAAAAAAAGCGGGCCAAAGCCCGCGACTCTAAACAAAAAATTTATAAAGATGATAAAGATAAAAGCCGAGGCCAGCGCCAATACAGGCAAAAATGATATAGACAGGGCCAGCACCGGGGCCAATGAAAATGCCAATACCCAAAAAGCCAATGATAACGTTAATCACAATGCTAATGATAAGGCCGGCAATAGGGTCGCCAATACGAAGACCGAAAAAAAGACTAACAAAAAGACCAGCAATAAGGCCTGAGAAAATGATAAAATACGGATTATCGCGCAAAGACACTTCATCATGGCTCATAGCTTATTTTTGACCCCCTCTTGAGTTGTTAAAGATGTTGCATACAATAGCATACAATCATTAAATATGTCAAGCCAACTTTTTTATGCTATAAAAACGATCGTTATATTAGCATTAAACTTGAAAATAATTATAACTTGAATTTTGATTTAAGCCATTCATCGTCCTCAATTTTTTGGGCTTCAATAAAATTTATATAAGGACCGACTTTAAAAATTTCTTCAATAAACTGAATTTCACTAAGGCACGGATATGGATAGATAAATACACTTTTCTGCAACTGATAAAATCCTAATTCTTTCAATTTCAAACGTAGCGCATTACGCGCAATTTTTTCGTCTTCCGGAATATCAAAGGTTACAATGCGCCAAATGCCATCCCACTTTTTAGGCTTTTTGATTTCTAAACAGTCAAGATTATATTTCAATAATTTTTTCCTGCCATTTTCTAAAATAATTATTTTTGAAACACCCCCATCTTCTCTAAAATCAATTAACCGATCTCGTTTCATCGCTTTTAATGATTTTATAAAATTTTGTCTTTTGGTTTTAAATTTTTTAATTAACGGTTTAAACACTATAGCAGATCCCGGCAATATCATTGCTGTAGTAATTATAAATCCAATCCCCAGGGCTAATAAAATTTGTTTTATCAGTTCTCCCCTTTTATTCATGTATTTTATATGTGTATTTATACTATAAAAACGATCGTTTCTATAGTATAACTTTTATATTCTTTATATCTTAATATATATATTCTCAGATCTATATACCCCATATTCAATATGTAACATTCAATATCCATAGCAATTTATCAAGTCTTTGACAATTTATCAACTTTTTCACTTTTGAGTAATTCGTCAACCATTTTTATTTCATTAAGAAGGCCTTCAATTAAATTATAATTTTTTGCTTCTTCGTAGGTAACCCAAGCATGGTTGATACTGTCTTTATCAAGGACCACTGCACCGCTTTTATAAGGCGCGTAAAAACTTAAAATCACAACCGAAATATCGTCTGACCTGATAAAAGTCATGTCGCAAAGATATGTGATTTTTCCTACTTCTATGCATGCTTCTTCTTTTATCTCTCGCCTTAAAGAATTTTCTACTGCAAAATACCAGTGTTCAGAAGTGGTTTTTGGCAGATTGATATAATCATCAACAGAGAGGCCGCCGCCAGGAACCGTCCATTTACCCGGAAACGCTTTCTTTTCAAAACTTCGCTGGAGCAGGAGGTATTGATTACCTTTGTATATTATACAAGTTGAAGCAACGCGATGTAATTCTTTGTCCATTGTTAAAAAACGTAGCGCAACTTACTCTAAAAAACAATCCACAGTTTATCCGACATTTAATTTGATTGCTTTAAAAAATAAAATTATACTAAATCCATATGATTGGCCGCACAACCAAAAATATTAAAAAATTTCCAATTGACCCAAACCGCTTGCCGCCGCAGGATATTGAAGCCGAACAATCAGTTTTGGGTTCGCTCTTTATAGATAAAGACGCAATTAATAAAGTCGCCGACATGATCGGCCCAGAAGATTTTTATCGCAAAGCGCATGAAATAATTTTTAGCGCCGTAACGGATCTTTACAAAAAAAATGAACCGATTGATCTGTTAACCGTTTCGAGCATCTTAAAATCAAAGAAGATGCTAAAAGATATAGGCGGTCTTTCTTACCTTACAACCTTGATGAATTCCGTTCCGACGGCCTCGCATATTATTCATTACGCCAAAATCGTCAGACAAAAACGGGTATTGCGCGATTTGATAAGCGCCTCGCATCAAATTCAGGAACTCGGCTGGCAAGAAAATAAAGACGTCGACGCTCTTCTTGATGAAGCGGAAAAGAAAATTTTCAGCGTTTCTCAAATATCAAACAGCCGTGAATTTGCTCACATAAAAGACCACTTAAACAGCGCTTTTGAAAGAATTGATAAGCGCCATAAGGGCGATGGTGCCCATGGAATTCCCACAGGATTTACTGACTTGGATAACATCCTTGCCGGACTACAAAAATCTGACTTAGTTGTTCTTGCCGCCCGGCCTTCTTTGGGCAAAACTTCATTGGCGCTTGATATCGCGCGGCACGCCGCGACCAGTGAAAAGGTGCCGGTTGGAATTTTCAGTTTGGAAATGTCAAAGGAACAATTGGTAGAACGTTTAATTGCCTCCGAAGCTGGCGTTGATTTGTGGCGGCTTCGCACCGGCAAATTATCCGATGAAGGCACCGAAGATAATGATTTCATCCGCATATCGCAAGCGTTGAACCGCCTTTCGCTGGCACCGATTTATATTGATGACACCGCGAGCCCCAATGTTCTTCAAATAAGAACGATGGCACGCCGGCTTAAAGCCGAAAAAGGTTTGGAGCTTTTGATTGTTGATTATCTTCAGCTGATGCAGGGTCATGGAAGATTTGAAAACCGCACTCAAGAGGTAAGCGAAATTTCCCGCGCCCTAAAGGGCCTCGCCAAAGAATTAAATATTCCGGTTTTAGCCATTTCCCAGCTTTCCCGTTCCCCGGAAACCCGAACCGATCAAAGACCGAGATTATCCGATTTAAGAGAATCCGGCGCCATTGAACAGGACGCCGACGTAGTGCTTTTTATCTACCGCGAAGATAAAGTGAAAAAAGATACCGAAAGAAAAAATATTGCCGAGATCGAAGTTGCTAAACACCGAAACGGGCCGACTGGAAGAATGGAATTATATTTCAATGAAGATTTCGTGAGTTTTAAAAATTTAGACAAACGTCATTAAAGGCTTTGGTATGTATCCCAAAACAATCCAAAATTTTATAGATAAGTTTTCTCGCCTTCCGGGCGTAGGCCCGCGCCAAGCGACGCGATTAGCTTTTTGGCTTTTAAACGGACCGAAAAATAGACGCGAAGAACTAACTAAAGCTCTTGAGAGCCTGGACAAAGACGCGGCCGTTTGTTCTTCCTGTTTTTTTATAATCGATGGCTCGACTTCGCTCACCATAAAAAATGGCGGCGGCAAATGTCATTTTTGCGATAACCCATTAAGAGAGCGAAAAATAATCTGCGTTGTGGAAAAAGAAACCGATCTAGCTACTATTGAAAAATCGGGCGTATATAAAGGTATTTATCATGTTTTGGGCGGACTTTTTTCCGCGCTGGACACGGCAATTCCAAAAAATCTGAAGATGCCAGAATTGATAAACCGAATAGAGAACAAAAAAGCTGGCGGCGAAAAAGTTGAAGAGGTTATTTTAGCGCTTTCGCCAACGCACGAAGGCGATTTAACCGCTTATTATTTGGAAAAATCGCTTAAACCGCTAAAAGTCAAAATAACTTGCCTCGGGCGGGGTCTGCCTTACGGGTCGGATGTAGAATTTGCCGATGCGCAAACGCTGTCAGGTGCGTTAGAATCAAGAAAAGAAATAAAATAGTTTGGCTTAATAAATTTTTAAAATTTCAATTTCTGTAAAAGGCTGGCGATGGCCGGCTTTTTTCTTATACCGAGTCTTAGAATGATAATGGAAGATGATTATTTTTTTAGCACGGCCGTTTTTTAAAATCCTGGCAGAAACTTTAACGTTTTCCAAAAAAGGCATACCAATTTTTACATCTTTACCTGAAACCAACAAAACCTTATCAAATAAAATCTCCTCGCCCTCAAGCGCGTTTATTTTTTCAACTCTTATCTTATCCCCTTCTTTTACGAGATATTGTTTTCCGCCTTGTTTTATTACAGCGTAAGTCATAAGTAAATTAAAGCGAGCGAGCGAGCTTTAATCCGATTATTCTAATTAAATTTTTACCTTCAGTCAAGGCCTTAGCGATTTATCAAATACAAGGCGACACCAGAAAGAATAAGAAAAATCTGGGAAATTAAAATTACGGCGGTAAAAAAATATGATAAAACTTGGTTTCTTAGCCAAAGGCGAGCCGCTAAAACGGTATTAAAAAATAAAATTAAAAAGCCGATAATCGGCAATGTAAAAACATCCTTAACTTCTCCGAAATAATCAACGCCCCAATCCACATTGTAATGAAGCACGATAGGCACGTTGCTTTGTTTTATGAAAAAATAAAAAAACAGAAAAAGACCGACATTTAAAACGACACTTAAAACCAAAATAATTTTTATTTTAAAGTCGCCCAAATAGGCCTTAAGAATACTTATCATAAGTTACTTAACCAAAACTGCAATTATAAATCCGATAATTGAAAAAGCGGCCAAAGGAGGAAGAGCTGGCATCGGCCGGCGAATTTTTTGAGAAAAGAATATAAAATGCATTACTAATAAACCCAATAAAGAAAATCCCAATACCAGCCATGGTGCAAAAGGGTTCAAAGCAAACGCCGATGAAGCCATTACCGATGGAAAAACAAAATCGCCGGTTCCAAGCATCATAAAACCTTCGCCCGGATGAGCCCTGCCAAGGTGTTCTTTGAAACCATCAATTTTCTCGGGAAATATCATGGCAAAAATCGCCCGTCCGGCAATCATGGCTTTTGCCATTTTCACCATATGTTTCGTTTTATAAACCGCAACGTAATCATAAACAGACATAACTATTAAAAGCACCGCCACCGTCCAAGGATTAAGCGATACGCCGATTAAAGCGGCTATTCCGGGCAAGGTGAGAATAATAACCAGATCATGGAGCCAAACGTATGGCCATAGAACATAAGATAAAATTAAAATAAGAGAAAGGATAAGGGCACTTATTTGCGAAGTGAAGGCGCCGAAAGTGGTCATAACCCCAGCAAATAACGCGAAAAGAAAAAAAATCCGCAAAAACAAACCGCCGTGGGAAATACGAATAAGCCCCAAAACAATGGCAGTTCCGATGCCAAAGGCCAGAAGAAACTGCCACCATTCTACCATTTGCGTTGGCACCTCCGTTATGGATTTCAATTCATAAAATCGTCCAGCCAAAAAAATACTGATAATTCCTACCAACAAAAAAGAAATAGATTCTTGTATAAAAATTTTCAAATTTAAATTATGAGAAAGCATAAGTGAGACACTAAAAATGGTTCCTATAAATCCTGTTTTTACATTACCATAACTTATCCCACACTGCTACTCACTATTTTACTTGACGCAACTTAAGTTACTATGTATAATGTGCCTTATTAGACTTATGTCATAGGAGATCGTGATGGGCAAGCCTACCGTTCCCGAAGTCCTTCCGCTTATTCAGGAATATTACAGAAAACCAGAAAATTGTGTAGGCGGAAATTTACATATTGTTCTTGAAGATTCTAACGTAGAAAACAGTCATATAAAGTATTGTTTAGAGCAGGCGAAGACAGCGGGCGATAAAGACGGTGTACGAATTGCTGAATTGCTTTTTCAAATGTCCAAAACTCAGCGACGAAAACTGGCCCTGCTTCATGGATATCCTGCGTTAGGATATTAACATAAATAACAATAGTCCCTATGAGGGACTATTTACTTTTATCACTCTGTTTCTCTTCCTACCAAGTAAAATCGCAGCAACAACTCCGACATTAAAAAGAAATATATAAGCAGGATACGAGAGTAAAATGAAATTAAAAGAGCCCACTGCAACCATGGCAAATATACCTGAAATGCCAAATAACAACCAAGAAATAAGACTCTCGCTCTCTGGAGCTTCATAAGACTTTATGATAGTTGGCATTCCTCCGATTGCGTCAATCAAAATTACAAGAAAAAGCGCAACCGTTGCTTCATTCGTAAGATACCAAAGAATCAATGCGATACCGGCAAAAATCAGTGCCGCTATATCCATTCTGTTAAAACCACCGACCCCAAACTTAAGTGACAAAAGAAAGATTATTAACACAATAATGGTCTGAGCTCCGGTAAGCCATAGAGAATCTGTTGCGCCTTTTGCAAATTGAGAAAAGAAAGCTATGGACCCAAGTATTGACCAAATAAACCATGTCGCTCTTTCGGGTTTAGTAGTTTTCTTCAATATGTCGTAAACATAGGGAGCTCCCCCAATTATACTAAGAACACCTGAAATGAGACCAAAAAAATACAGCATCTATTTATATAATTATACTTGATTTAATATTTTTATTTCGTAGCCCCAACGGGAGTCGAACCCGTGTTTTAGCGTTGAGAACGCCATGTCCTGGGCCACTAGACGATGGGGCCAAAGAGTTTTTTTATTATAATACAAAAATACTGTTTTAACAATATAAAAAGACCTCTTTTAAAGAGGTTCTTGTTTTTTAATTAGAACTTATTCTCTGAAGCGATTTCTTTGAGCCGAGCAGCTATTTCCTCGGGATAAGTGGGATTAACAAACTCTCCGGTATGATCTTCGTAACCCGCCGCAATTGTTGTTTTTCCTTTAAAATCAACATGCCAGTGAAAAATGCCCTCCTTATGATCATCACGATAAGGCGCCGTTTCAATGTAGAAGTTATACATCGGATCGGAACAATTAGCATAATTATCGCCTTGATTAGCAACTTTGAAAAGAAAAACGGTATTTTTAAGCACTCTGGCAAAATCTCTCCTTATCTTATCGCTATCACGCAAAACATCGGCAAAAGAAGGATTATGTTTTTTCGGAAAGATGCGTATATGATAAGGAACACGCGCTTCAAATGGAACAATAACGACAAAGTGTTCACTTTCCAAAACAACTTGGCCGATTTTATAATGTCGTTCAATTTGGTCACAGCAAAGACACTTTCTTCCATTGCCCCAAAAATATTCTTCTGCTCTATTAACGCGTTCCCGAAACTTCTTAGGAATACGGCCTTTAACGGCAATCTGGAAATGAGGATGTTCCATGGAAGCGCCGGCAAGCTTGCCATAATTCTTAAAAACTGAAAACCATTCAAGAAGCGGATTGTTTTTTAAAGAAAAATAGCGCGTTACTATTGCCCGAAAAGCCTCGGAAATTTCTTCGTCTGAAACAGAGGAAAGAAAACCATTATGGCGTTGCGTTTCGATTATAACTTCATTTACGCCCAGCGCCGGTTCACCCTTGGCCTCAAGCGCCAAAATCGGATAAAGATTGGTAAATCCTCGTGTAATCCAAGAAGATATATCAAATGAATCGCGTCGGAAGGAAATTAACTCGGGCGGAGTCTGATCTTCGTTACCTGGACAAAAACTACAGCCTTCTTTTTTTTCTGTAAGTGACGAATAGGCTCCTTCTTGATCTTTTTTTCCATTACGCAAAGATCTTGCCGCCGAGATAATTACTTCCGAGCCGGTAATGGGATCTATCCTGCCTTCCGGTTCCCGCCCGGGAACTATAACTACTTTGGCGGGCATTTTCTTCCTCCGTTTTTTGTTTTTAAATAACAATTTTATGTTGACAACAGTAAAACAAAATCTTCAAAAAAGCAACCAGAAATTAGAATAAGTTTTTACTTTTTCCTCGCTACCTGCTATAATTTCAAAAATATGGAGCCTAAAAAAAATCTTGTTTTTCTCCACGGTTGGGGCTTATCATCCAAAATATTCGAACCGATTATTTATCCGTTGAAAAATGATTTTGAAGTTTATTCCCTGGACTTACCAGGTTTCGGCGACTCTCCGATAAATAGACCGATGTTTTTAGCAGATTATGCTGATTTTGTTTACGAATTTTTAAAAAATAACCAAATTGAAAAACCAGTTATTATCGGCCATTCTTTTGGTGGCGCCGTAACGGCAAAATTAGCGTTTCTTCATCCTGAAAGCATCTCAAAAATAGTGCTTGTCTGCGCCAGCGCCATTCGGCAACCGCGCCGGAAAATGGTTTTACTAAAAAAAGCAATCGACCTTTTGAAACCGGCGTTCCCGGAGAAATTAAGAAAATTTTTTTTGAAATTATTGAAGCTCGACCAAACTGATTACGCCCAGATAGAAAGCCCCGAACTCAAAGAAACTTTCAAAAACGTTATTGCTGAAGATTTGAAATCAGATTTGTCTTTGATAAAATCGCCGACACTTGTTATCTGGGGAGAAAACGATGCCATAACTCCGCTTGCCGAAGGCGAATTAATCACCAGAACAATTCCTGGCGCTAAACTTGAGGTCGTAAAAAACGCTGGTCATTTTGTGTTTTTGGAAAAACCGGAGGAATTTATTAAATTGATTAAAGAATTTGCCCTATGATGCCACTTAGAAATTTACTTTATTTACTTCAGCTTGAAGAATACGATATCAAGCGATTCAGTGAATGGCTTAGACAAAATCCCAATCGCATTGTTTTAGAAAAAAAAGGACGATTAAATTGGACCCCAAAAGCTCGTACTCTTTTTATTTTCGCCAACGTTTTAAACATTTTTACTTTTAGACAACGACCTGTCGAATCACTAAAGGTCGCGGTAACGATACTTTCTCCGTTTGACATCATTCTTAAAAATCTTTTGGTTTTGCAAGCGCGCCGCAAGATCAACAAAGCGCAAAATCTTATCGTAATCGGTATCACCGGTTCTTACGGTAAAACTACAACCAAAGATGTGTTGGCTCATATTTTAATGTCTACATATCGTCTTCTGAAAACAGAAGGAAATTATAATACGCTTCTTGGCATTGCTAAAACCATTAACCAAAATCTAAAACTTGACCATAAATTATTTATTGTTGAAATGGCGGCTTATCAGAGCGGCGATATCAAAGCCATTGCTGAACTTATAAAACCCAAAGTCGGGATCATAACCGCCATTGGGCCAATGCATCTTGAACGATTTAAAACGAGAGAAAATATATTAAAAACAAAAATGGAGCTTATTGAATTTCTTCCAGAAAACGGCATCGGATTTTTGCCCGAAGAACTGAAGCCGCAAATTAACAATTTTCAGATCAAAGCGAAAGTCGCATTTTTTAATTCAAAAGAGGAACTGTTTTTTAAAATTGCCAATTTTTTTGATATTTCTACAGACGATGTTCTGGGCCGAATTAAAACAACACCACCTACGCCTCACCGGCAACAGGTTTTTAAAACATCGGCAAACGTCACGATAATTGATGACACCTACAACTCTAATCCGGCTGGATTTTTATCGGCTTTAGAACTTTTAAAAAATACTGAATCCGAAAGAAGAATTTTAGTTACTCCGGGAATGATTGAATTAGGAGTTGAACAATTTGAATTAAATAAGAACGTCGCCAAGTTGGCGGCACAAATCGCTGACTATATAATTATAGTTGGTGAAACAAACAGAAAATCTCTTGAGGAGGGGCTTAGAGAAGAACTAGGACCGGATTTTGAAAGTAAAGTTTTCTGGGTTAAAGATTTAGATACGGCAAAATTGAAACTTTCGGAACTGGCGATAGCCAATTCAGCCGTTTTACTGGAAAACGACTTACCGGATCATTATTTCTAAGAACTTGACAAATTCTGTGAATTTGTTAGCATGTAATGGATCGCTGGGTAAGTCTAGCGGGGACGCTTCTGCGGAGGCGTGCAGGGCCCGGATTCCAATGTGAATCTAGTGGCCCTTTTAATTATCATTTATCATTATTAACAAAAATTGGCTTGTAAAAGCCAATTTTTGATAAATACTACTAAAAACACTTGACAAATTCTGTGGGTTTGATATAATGGACTTAGATTCAAAAATCTTGTCGTCAATGGTGGCTCGAGTGAGCGCGGCTTAGTGTGAATGGATAACATGCCCCGCAAAGGCGATCCGGGTTCGATTCGGGGTCGCGCTCCTCGAGCCACCCAAATCCTTGGGGCCGATAATCGGTGACCCAAGGTCCCCCGTCAGCGACGGGGGCGTTTTATTTTTTAGTGCCTCCACCGTTAGAAATCAAATCTGAATCATAACTAAAAGTCAGTTCTTGGCGCTCTTTATAACGCTCAAATCCTAAATTTATAAGTCGATCAATCAATTCGCTGAAATTGATACCTGATTTTTCCCAAAGATAAAAAGATAAAGAACCGGGCAAAGTATTTATTTCCGTAATCCAAAATTCTTCCGTATCCGGCTTAACCATAAAATCAACCCGAGAAATTCCGGTGGCATCAACCGCCCGAAATGCTTTCATCGCTGTTTCTTGAATTTTTTTGGTCAGCTCATCGCTAATCGGCGCCGGTACCAGCCGAGACAAACCGGCCATCCCCTTAATTTTACCGCCTTTCAAATATTTATCCTCATAAGTAAGCATTTCATTGCCTTTTATCGGCTGTTCGCAAACCGAAGCGGTTAGATCATTATTTCCAATGACAGAACAATTAACCTCAACAATCCCCGCTTTTCCTTCTTCAACAATAAGGCGCCTGTCAAAATGAGAAGCAATGTCTAGTGCCTCTTGGAGTTCCTTAAAACCGGTCGCTTTACTGATAGCAATACTACTTCCTAAATTCGCCGGTTTAACAAAAACTGGATAACGGAGTGTTTCTTCAATGTGTTTTATAATTTTTTCTTTTTTATTTTCCCATTCGCTTTTTAAAAACCAAACATAATTTACAACCGGTATGTCATTGTCTTTAAAAACTGATTTTTGAATTATTTTATCCATTCCGACAGCAGAACCTGTGACTCCGCTTCCGATGTAAGGAACGCCAGCCATTTCAAGCATCCCCTGAATCGTGCCGTCTTCCCCGAAAGTTCCGTGGATTACCGGAAAATAAATATCGGCGGAAATTCTGTTAAAAAATCTTTTAAAAAAAGATTTTGGAACAAGCGATTTAACACTTGGAGAGGCACCGAAAAAATATTCCGGCGCTTTTATTTCTTTAAGTTTTAAACTCTTGAAACTTTCTATTTTCCCCAGTTCTTCGCCAACAAGCCACCGGCCGGATTTATCTATGTAAACCGGAATAACATCGTATTTTTCGCGATTGATATTTTCAAAAATTTGCATCGCCGTCACAATTGAAACTTCGTGCTCCACCGATCGGCTGCCGAAAACAACCGCGACTGTTGTTTTATTATTTATCATGGCTGTTAGTATAAATTATTTATGATTATTGTTCAACCGGCTTGTCTGGTGGAATTTGCAAATAGCTGAATATGAATTCCGCCAAATCTTTGAAAACTGGAACTACGGTGCCCTCGGCAAAACGCACGCCCTTTGGGTTATCCAGTTTTATTAACGCGATAAACTTCGGATCGTAAGCCGGTGCAAAAGCCACAAAAGTATGGATATATTCGTCTAAATATGCACCCCCTTTTAAATTAGGCACTTGAGCGGTACCGGTCTTACCGGCAATAGTGTATCCCTTGACTTGAGCACTGCGGCCGCTGCCATTTTCTATAACTTTTATCATCATATTGGTAAGTTTAGCGGCAGTTTGGGAAGAAATAATCTGTTTTTCAGAATTGCTCGTTATTTCACGAAAATCGCCGTTGCGCCAAATTATTTTTGAAACGAGATGCGGCCTTATTAATTTTCCTCCATTAGCAATAACCGATAAATCACGGATAAGTCCGATCGGGGTTACGGCTATTCCTTGGCCAAAAGAAGCGGTGGCAAAGTTAATGTCACGACCGTTTGATAAAACTGAAAGATCTCCGGATACTTCACTGACATCAACACCGGTTTTGCTGTCAATACCGAATTCTTTTAAATATTTCAAAAATACATCTTTTGGAACGCGCTCCTCTACAAATACAGCGCCGGTATTAAGAGATTGCTCTAAAACTTTAGTCATTGTTTGCCATCCTAAAATTTTGTCAGGAATAGAATTTGAAATTACCCGGTCGGCGATTTTAACGCTGCCGGTGTTATAATACTGGGTTTCGGGGGTAACTGCGCCGGTTTCTATGCCTATGGCCATAGTAATTGGCTTAAAAACAGAGCCGGGTTCATAACGTTTTAACGTAGCCGAATTTACAAAAACGCCTTTGTCTTTTACTTCAGAATATTTATTAGCGTCAAAATCAGGCATAGAAGACATAGCAAGAATATCGCCGTTTTTAGGGTTCATTACTATTATAGATCCGCCATAGGCGTGCCAATCACTAACAAGCTTGGCTAATATTTGCCCGACTTTTGCTTGAATTGAAGAGTCAATAGTTAAAATTAAATCGGCGCTTGAAATCGGATCGGAAAGTTCCTTATCATAACTTTCTTCAAGACCATATTGACCGGCTTGGCCATCATTAGTAAAACCTAAAAAACCTAAGGTTTGAGATAAATAAAGACCTTCGGGGTAATATCTTAAAGTTTCATCGCTAGTACCAATGCCTTCAATTTTTTCCGCTTTTATTTTACCGATAATTTCCTCGGTAATCTTTTTTTTTAAAACCTCGTACGGATCATTTGGTTTGCTAAGTTTGACCAGTAAAGTTGTCTCGTCAATTTCCAGAATTAGTGCCAGTTTTTTTGCCACGTTAGCTGGTTCTTTTATTTTTGAAGGGACAGCATAGACTAACTGAAATTCTTTATTTAAAGCGGCGGCAAACGGTAGAGTATCCTTATCGGTTAAAAAAATACTGCCGCGCGGAGCAACCCGATTTTGAGCAATTAAAATCTTGGCTGTTGCCAAATAATAATCATGGCGAATTACCGTTAAATAAAAGAAGCGCCCCCAGATAAGGAGGCCGGTTACCGCAAACATAAAGATTAAAACCAAAATCCGATTTTCAGTGATTTGTTTCATGGATTTTTAGCTACCGGTCCAACTATTTTAATATATTGAATGCCTTCGTTAATAACAAGTTTTAGGTCTTGCGCTGCTTTCATAAGAAAACCAATACTTCTTTTACTCGTAAGTTCCAGATTAATATTTCTAATCTCTATTCTTAAGCTGTCAATATTTTTTTGAAGCACTGTCTTACTATAAATCGCCATCGTCACGTTATTAGCCACAAAAAGATATAGAGCCATAAGAGCAAAAACACTTAAAATCATCGCCATATTTAGCGCTTCTATTTTAAAGCTTTTAAGCGCCGCGACGGAAAAACTGTGGCGTTCTTTAGCCAGAACAAGATTTTTTATTTTTAATATTGCTTCCGTCATGTTATTTGAATTACTCTTAACTTGGCGCTGCGGCTTCTTGGGTTGGATTTGATTTCCCCTGTCGAAGCAGTTATCGGTTTTTTATTTAAAATTTTAACAATTCCTTCTTTGCTTAAATTTTTTGACCAATTTTTTATTAAGCGGTCTTCTAAAGAATGAAACGAGATAAACGCTGCGCGGCCGCCATGCTTGATAATACCCGGAAGAGCGGAAAGCGCTTTTTCAATCTCCAAAAACTCTTCATTTACCTCAATTCTTAATGCCTGGAAGATCAAGGTAGCGGGGTGAATTTTTCCGGAGCGTCTTTTAACGAGCTCAACGATTTTCACAAGCTCTCCGGTTGTTTTTATTCTTTTTCTTTTCCTCTCGGTAATTATGGCTCTCGCTATCAGCCGGGCTTTTGGATCTTCGCCCCATTTTTTAAAAATTTCCAAAAGTTCGGGTTCACCATAATCATTGATTACATCTTCGGCTGTAAGCGGACTTTTCTTATCAAACCTCATATCAAGAATCTCATCTTTTTTGAATGAAAAGCCTCTGCCGGAATTTTCAAGTTGAGAAGAAGACATTCCGAAATCAAACAATATGCCATCTGCCGTTCCGAATTTATTTTCTTTCACAATTCTTAAAAGATTGCCGAATGAATCGTTTATAAAAAGAACTCTGTCTCCAAATTCTGATAATTCGCTTTTTGCTCGGATTATTGAATTGGCGTCTCGATCAATAGACATTAATCTGCCTTTTGAAGCTGTTATTTTTAAAATTTCTTTCGTGTGCCCTCCGTCGCCAACTGTAGCATCAATAAAATTTTGATTAGGTTTTGGATTGAGATATTCCAAAACTTCTTTTAGAAGAACAGGAACATGCATATCAGATTCCAAACTCGCTTAATCCCTCTGATAGATCACCCGATTCTTTTTCGGCCTCGGCAATGTAACTATTCCAGACTTTTTCATCCCACAGTTCAACCCGATCTTGAACACCTATGATGACAACCGATTTTTTCAATTGGGCATATTTTCTAAGAGTTTCAGCAATCAGCATTCTGCCCATATCGTCAATTTCAATTTCATTCGCACTCGAAAGCATAAACCGCTTGAAACTTCTTGCCTTTTTCTGGCTTAACGGAAGCTTGCTTAATTTTTCCATGAAAAGCTCCCAGTCGCGGTGGGGGTAAATGAACAAACAATTATCCAGACCTCTCGTCAAAACTGGTTTTTCGCCAAGTTCTGTTCTTATTTTTGCCGGAATTGTGAGTCGGTTCTTGGAATCTAAATTGTGCTTAAATTCTCCTAAAAGCATATATGTTATCCACAGTTTAGCATACTTATCCACAAACTTACCCACAATCTCCCACCGAGTAATTCAATCTTAATACAAATAAAAAAGGCCCGCAAGAGGCCCAATTGTGGATAAGTTAATTTTTATGGGCGCAATAAGAATCGAACTTATACTTTTCGCAATGTGAATGCGACGTTTTACCATTAAACTATGCGCCCTAAATTTTCAACTTATTTATCAATTTTTCGTGTTTGAATTCCAAGAGGTCGCGGATAAACCGATCATACATATCGTAGCGATATTGAAATTCTTTCGTTGTCATCAGAGCATAATTTATTTCCTTGCCGACTTCGGCTTCCAAATTTTTTAAAAAGTTATTGAATTTTGACTGTTTAATTCCATCCCCCACTACTAACAAATCAGCTCTTGATATATCGGAGTTTATAAAAACACCGGAAATTAACGCTAATTTTATTTTTCCTAGTCCCCTCAACCGTTCAAGCATTTTTTCTTTTGAAGCCGGACTGGCTTTAGCAATTAGTTCTTTTAATTCATTATAAAAATCAAAATCTTTATTAACTTTAAAAAACCTTTTCCCATTAATATTTTTGGCAATTATAAATTTTACGGCCGTTAAACTCTTAAACTGTTTCCTAATCAAGGCCGAATTTATGTTTAGCGTATTTTTAATTGTCCCCAAATCAAAGTTTTTATCGGGGCTATACAAAAATAGCTTTAAAATCCGCGCTTTTATTTGAGAATCAAAAATGGCGTCAAGAGTTGGTTCGGATAATAACTTAGTCATGCGGGATTGTTTTATTTTTACTTAATTTCCACAGTCGCTCCAGCGGCCTCTAGCTTTGTTTTCAGATCGTCGGCTTCGGCTTTGGGAATACCACTTTTAACAACCTGTGGAGCGGCATCAACTAATTGTTTGGCTTCTTGAAGACCCTTGCTCGTTATTTCCCGGACAATCTTAATAACAGCGATTTTTTGTTCACCTGCGCTTTTTAAAATAACATCAAAAGCTGTCTTTTCTTCTCCGACGCTCGCCTCTGGCGAGGTCGGAGCTCCGACTACGCCTGCGGCGTACGTCGGAGCCGCACTAACACCGAATTTCTCTTCAAGCGCTTTAACTAATTCCGAAAGTTCAAGCGCCGTAAGCTTTTCAATTTCCTCTATAATTTTGTTATATTTGTCTGCCATATTTTTACGATCGTTTTACTTTTAAATTATTTAATAAATTAATTAAATTGCGCGTATTGCCCGAAAGCACCGTAACTAAGCCGGAAAGCGGCGAGGCAACCATTCTTACAACTTGGCCGAGTAAAACTTCGCGCGATGGCAGTTTAGCAAGCTCCACAATTTTAGCCTTGTCCCGCCAATTAAACCCCAGAAAGCCACCTAAAATTTTTAACGCTTCATTTAATCTTGAAAATTTATAAAGAGAACTTGCCGCCGGCACCGGATCGTTATAACTTAAAACAAACGCTACTTGAGTTTTCATATCATATAACTTAATTTCTTCGTATTTTTCCGACTTTAGAACCCGGCTTATTAGAGTTTTCTTAGCGACCTTATATTCAGCGCCAATACCTTTAAGCATGCGTCGAAGCTCCATGGTTTTACTAACTGGAAGTTTATTAAATTCAACCAAAATTACCGCCTTAGCACGGCTGAATTTTTCCCTTAAATCATTCAAAATATTTCCTTTTTGCTCGCGTGTTAAAGCCATAAAAATATAAAAAGCGGATAATAACCCGCAAACAACACAAAACATAAAAATGTTTTTATCCTCGGGAGGGCTTACTGCTTGCCTCCTGTCTGCGGACTGTTTTCATTATATTTTAATACGGAACAAATGTCAATAGCAAAATAAAAAGGGCTTAAAAGCCCCATTTTAATTCAACTTAAATTTCCTTAACGGAATGCCACCGGCAATTTCATCATTTAAAACTCTACGGAGCGCGACGAGCCGATCCGTAAATCTTTCACGTGCTTCTTTTGACAAATCCCAATCTTTCAAAACTTCGGCCATACCGACATAAGAACTACTACTCTTAAAAAGAACGTCGAATGCCTCTCTATAAGAGACATAGATTTCCAAACGCAGATTATCTCTTTTATTACAGAGTTTTTTCAAAAATACAATCTGTTCTTCAGGGGTACGATTGCCGAAAATCGCATGTAAAGCGTTATGGGCTTTTATTGGAACATTTTGGATTACCATCCATTTACCAAGAACTTTATTTTTTCCTCCACGGTATTTTATCGGAATACGGCTTTTAGGATAGGAATGATGCCTATTGTAGTGAAACAAATAACTTAAGCCCTTAAAAGATTTAATGAATTTTTAAGCTTGTCAACGTCAATCCATTTTTTAAGAGGCTCTTGAAGCATTGGCTTATTAAAATAAGCGGTTTCATCCATATAAATCCTTTTATCATGAGAAAGAACTCTTAAAAATATCGGCCCGAAATCAAGTTTCTTCATTTTACTGCCTTCAAAAGGCGTGTAAATAACCTGTGTTGCCGCCTGGACCGCTACGCATTGGCCCAAATCTGGCCGCCATTTGCGCACCGTAGTCGCAACATGGAAATTGGCAATGCCGACAACTTGAGTGCCTAAAGCATCCAATGCTTTCTGCGCTCTTAGCGAAGTAGTATCGGCTCTGGCCATACCGGGATGGCGAGCGCCAAAAGTTAAACCTGAAGGTAATGTACAAACCGGATTAAAATCAGGCAATATAATAAATTTCTTTTCTATCAAACCATAAAAATCAATAGCTAGAAGACCGTGAGCAGCAAAAAGCGCGCTGATTTCCCGATATAAAATTCTTGTCAGTTTATCACGGAAAGTCTCTAAAGGCGTAGTACCAAAGCTCAATGGCCATGCATCGTGATTGCCAGCAATACAAATAAGCTTTACAAGACACTTCTTAACCATTAATTTTAATTCTTCAGCAGTGGGTTTAATAACTTCGGTAAATTTTGAAAGCGCCTCTTCAAATAGCTTTTTAAAGGGTTTAAACATGACTGTGGAAATAAGCTCAGCGGCAAAAATTTGTTGATCGGTCTCGTTTAAAGAACCGATAATTTCGCCGCGATGCATCAGGTCATGTTTTAGACCGGCAACAAAGTCGCCCAAACCAACTAAAGTTTTCACTTTATGATTTAATATAATTTCAGGATATTTAGAAACGAAATGCTCGTAGTCGGTTGTCGTGTAACCGGCGTGAAGGCAACCAAACAAAAGGAGGGTATCTTCAAAATATTCTTTTGGCAAAGAGTGTCTTAATTTTTCCTGAAGCCAATCAAGATGAAAATCATATCGTTGTGATTTCGGGTTGTAATTAAGTCCGGGCCATGTCTTTCTGGCCGACATTTTCGGTTCTTCCAGATATTTTATTTCCTGTTCAATCATTTGCCGGTCAACACCAAGTTTATCAGATAAAAGACCAACGGTCATAGCTCCATGATCTTTAATAACATCAACAATTTTCTTGTGAAGCTCGGAAGCTCCTTCTTTAATTCCTGTAATAAATCGCTTCTCTCGGTTAATTAGGTCTTTAAAGTTCCAGAATCTTACAAAACGAATGTCGTTAACAGATTCAACAATGGCTATTCCTTCCTGATTTTCGGCAACTGTGGTCGCTTCAAGACGACAGGAAGCTGGAACAGTAATATATGGTCTGTCTTTTTCACCAACATGTGGCATAACTTTACTGCCGCCGGTTTTATGAATAGCAGAGGCCTGAGTTCCTACTACCCAAAGATCTGGCAGTAATTGATCAGATTGGCCACTCTTATCTTCAATTTCACGTTCAGCTGCTGCGCTATGGTATTTACTAGGCAAACGGTGTTTCATGGGACTAATTAACCAATCAATTTCGCCAACGCCCTTTACCTCAAGGCGAGTACTGCCTTCATTTTCAAGCCGGATATCATCAGCTCGTAAGGCCTGAAGACGACGAGCGATTTCTTCACCATAAGTGCTTTCGTAACGTTCGCTGTAAGGGCCATCGTAAATCCTACTGGTTGAAATATAAAACCTAACAAATTCCGGTTTAGATGGATCAGCCCAGACGCTAACTGGCTTTTTAATCTTGGGAGTAACCGAAGCCAGTTCTTTTGCCGATTCGTTAAGAAAATGCTCCGTAACAGTATCCCTAAGATAGGGTTTAACTTCCTTAAAACGCCTACGCAATTCTTTTTTAATATATTCTTTGCTAGTCAAGCCGCCAGCAACGACGATAAAATGGCTACCGTCTTCAACAAACTTCAAGCAGTCTTGCAAAATAATTCCACTGCGATATCCGGGTCCTTTATAATCCCAGCGCGAAGTATAGCCGCGTCTCGTTCCGGGCCGGCGCCAAGCTTCTTCGCTAACTTCCAAATTAATACATTCGGGCCATGAACGTTCTTGACCGGCTAAATCAGATTTTAGATCGGCAATTTCTTTTTCTTTTAGAGCCGCTTTATCAACTTTCGCCTTGATATTGGCTTTATTACTATCGCCACCCCATGACAGTTGTTTATCATGAGACATTTTATTCATATGAGCACATATCGATTGCCAGGTTGTGATTTTTACCATACCAGCATCGCGCACAGCGTTAATGCGCTTTATTAATTCCGTTCTAAATTTATTGCGCTCTAAGCCGCGACTATAATTTACACTTTCCTTAAATCCATCAAACATCACTTGATCCATTCTTTCATTCCAGAACCAATTTTCTGGCTTTGGCTTTGGTAATTTTATACCAGCCCGATTGTACATTTTTTCAACAGCCATAGCTGTCGGCTTATTAAGAACCCTAACCATTTCTTCTCTACTAAGACCCAATTTAAGAAGAGAAAGCAGGATTTTCTTTCCCAAAGCTTTTAAGTAAAAACTTCGGGAAGGTTTTAACGGAATATCCATATTTTTTCTCAATTCAAGAATTTCGTCTCTTTTCATTTCCTTGCCTTTCGGTATTTTTATTTGTAAAAGGTCTACGATTGTTTCCAGTTTATATTTTACAAATTATTATGTCAATAAAATATAAAACCCCGCAGTTGCGGGGTCAAACAATTTCAATATCGTGAGGCTTTGATTCTTCCCAAGCGGCCGAACTGACTCTGGTAAATTTTCTAGAGTGAGGTCTTTTCATCTCATCAATATCCGAAGCGCCGACATAGGTCATACCGGAACGAAGACCGGCCACAAATGGACCTAAAACACGAACAAGCGGTCCGCTGTAAGGTACTCTAAAATAAAAATCCGTTAGAAACTTTCTAACGGAATTAGTATATCGGAAAAAATTATTATTTACAAACAAATAAATTTAATACTCACACTCTTTGTAAACGCCTCCATCATACCCGAAAATCCTTTTTGCTTCTTCAATGTCTTCGGATCTGCCGATGGCTTTAGCAAGATTATCAGATAGTTTGACTAACCCGATGCCATTCGCTTCAATCGGTTTCACCACAATGGACACCGGATTAATGTCTAAATCGTTCATCAAATTCGTTCCCCACCCGAATGTATAGCGAATTCGATAATCAATGTAATCAGCCACGCCAATCATCGTCTCTATGCGCAATCCATCGCTAAAAATCAACAGTTTTTCCTTAGCATCCACATTGTGTTTTTTATAAAATTCCATCGCCCATTTGGCGAAGCGCTGTGGCGGACCAGAATCATGGCGGAAACCTTTCCAGTCGCGCGCCTGCTCAGCGGTTACTGTGTCAAAGGTAAATTTCGAGCCGTAAGTATCGGGAAGAATTATTGAAAGCCCCCAACCGTACTGATCCCACCAATCCTGGAGTAGTTTCTGTTGAGATAAACGAATTTCCCCGTCGCTTCCATCCGTGATAGCTGTCATCACCATATTAAGCTCATGGGCTGAAGTGCCCATCGGAACAAGCCCCATATCCATGGCAAATTTTACGTTAGACGTTCCGCGAAATTGATTGGGTAATTCTTCTATAAGAACGCCAATCACATAGCGTTGCCAATCTCGATTGAATCTACGCCGCGTGCCAAAATCAACAAAAGTGATACTATTCGATCTCTTGCGAAGCTCCTTGATTTTTTCCGCTAAACGCCGCTTTCCATTTGCATAAACTAATTCTTTTTCAAAACGCGAAAGCGGAGCCGTAACCGCACTAGTATAAAGTTCGTTCACGATACTCAAAGCCGGAACTTCCCAATAAATAGATTCGGGCCATTTTCCGGAAAATTCGAGCTTTATTTCACTATCTACTACCTCCAAGTTGTAATCTGGCAACTTCAACCCTTTAAGAAATTCAAGATACGGCTCGGTAAACATCCGTTCTTGGTACTCATTCGTTCCGCGAAGATAATGGAGATCGCTGTTGCTATAAGTTAAAGTTTTTACATGATCAAGTTCTTCGCGAAGTCTTCCGATGTCAATAAATTTGCCGAGTTTTATACCTTTTGTGCGATTCTTAAATGCATAACGCACCGTAACATTCGGATAGCACAGAAAAACAAACTGTCCCATGGTGTACTTGTAAATGTCGGTATCAAGCGGACTTTCAATAATCGGCTTATCCGTTCTCACTTTCGATTCTCCTCTTCCAGTAAGTTGTTTAAGTCAAAGATCTAAGTTTTCATAATATACAATAAAATAGAATAGTTGTCAAAAAATAAACCTATTTCATTCTTACCGACCAAACTTCGCCGTTGTCTATATATACAACCCTGTCGCCCCAGTTTGCAAGCTCAATGCTCGTTGTAATTTGACGATCATTAACTTTCACAAGCTGTCCGGTTGTAGGAACAAAAATATTGAGCTCTCCGTCGTTAACAACCGTGGCACATACTCCTTTTGGAAGAATCGCAATATTAAATTCTGGGACATCAGTACCGCCTTGCCAAACAGTATAATTTGAATAATCGCGATTAAACGTAAATTCAAATTTCATGTAAGAGCCTGATTTATCTGCAACAATTACTGTCACAAAGCGATTTCCGGCTTTTGCCGCAATAGGCGTTAGTCCATCAAGTTCTCTTGCGCGCGTAATCGCACAGGCGTTTTCTCCAAACGGCGTAATCATATATTTAGTCCCGAACGCCTCTTGTATCCCAATGCCGTCAAACCAATGAGTCGCATTGGGTTGCAAGATTGAAGTCCTGCGCCCCGTAGAAAGAATGGGCTTTCCTACGTAAACGAACCGAAGTTCAACAAGTTCAGTTTTAGTAACCGCGAAAAGCCGGTTTTCGTATCGCACTATTTGATAAACCGCAAGCGCTAAAGATAATTCCTGTATTTGCGAAGTTTGGTTATCAATAAAGAAAAACTTGAGATTACCAGACACCCAATCGGCCAGAAGCCATCCTTCATCTACTTTAACTACTTCCCCTTTTCGTGATTCTAATTTTCCAAACTGACGTTTAGAAGCGAGATCAAATAATATTCCGCTCCTCAAAAGCACGGCGCCTGAAGGCCATATTCTTACTACCGGACTTGTCAATCGCAAAATTAAATCAAAAACGAGAGATCCTGTACCGGTTGTCACAATTCTTATAATTTTGGCTGCCGAAGCTATCGCAACTCCCTTTGCGAATACCGAAGGCGGAGCTGTTCTCTGTCCGCGCTGAAATGTTTCTTTATACCAATCAAGCAATAATCCGGGAATACATTTAAAATCCCGGACCGCTTGATTCAAGGATATTTTCGGACTGAAAACCGACGCATTCGCTTTCATTCGCGCTTCAATATCTCCGAGTTTATATCCTTCAAGCGTTCCCTTATATGGATGAATCCCGGTAAAAACCTGGAAAGTCACAATCCCCCACGCAAACCAATCCGTAAGTTTAGTAAAGCCATGAGCATGCCAATCCTTAATTGACAGCATAATAACTTTGGCCGGCCATTTGCCGATAGACCAAGAATCAACATCAATAATGCGCGGTTCCGGTTCTTTCTGCCCTGGGAAAATCGCCCGCCAGTTTAACTCGTTTGCATCTACAAGAACAGCGCCTTTTTCATGGGCAAAATCAATCGTTTCCCGCATCCGTTCTACCAGTGTTTTCGCATTCTCTTCGCTAAATCCTTCCCTTTGGCGAAATGCCGTGGTAAACACTCGAGGCATCGGCTCTCCGCCGACAAAAGACATATAGAAGCCTATTGGTTGATCCTTTGATCCAAAAACGATTCCTTCGGGGGCCACAACGTAATGATGTTTTAACTTTGCTAAAATTTTTAATTTATCAACCATGTTTTCACGAACCATTTTTAATGGATCGTTATATATCTTTACAATGGTCTTGGCGGCGCGATAAACCGTACCTTCGCCCCCCTGGGCAACAAAGTCATCGGGACGAAGCGTAAGAGTCCCCCGTCCTTCAAGTTCTACAGTAATATTTCCCTTTCGCGCAGAAGCATCCATTATCATTCTTCACTATCTGATATTCGGATTACAGAGTAAGCAATATCGTCAATCGGCCCCTTACCATTCTCTCGGCTATTTTGAATGAAACGGATCATCCGTCGCTTGGCAAATTCACCGGTGAGGCTCTTAAAAGATGTGAGTTCTTTAACGGCGGATTTCCAATCAATGTTGTCAATCTGCATAACACCGTCAGTAAAAACCGCAATATAAGCGAGATCACTAATAGTTTTGGCGCTTACCGGAAACGTGATTCCTCTAATGCCATCTTCAATGCTATAAAATATTTTATCGCCAGCTTTATATTCCTCTTCTGATGAAAATTGCCAATCTTCCTGGGTAAAAGCCCCTGTAGTTGAATCGCCTCCGTGTGCATCTACAAAAGATTTATAATGATCTTCGGCGTAAGCAGGATAAAAAGGCATATTTTTATTCCATTCAAAGCAGGACATATTAATATCGCCCTTTTTATTCAAAAAGGCGATCACTCCATCTCCTGCGACATGGGCGAAACCGCCCCTAGGCGTAAGGTAAATATAAAGACAGGTTGCCAGCATATCTTTTGTTTCAAGTCCTAACAATTGCCTGATTCCTAAAGTCAGTACTCTTCGCCGAAAATCTATTTCTTGGGTTGCCATTTTCGGCGCCGTTTTCCAATGTTCACGAATCGCTGACGCAGTTGCTAGACTAATTAGGCGCGATCCCACATCGGTATTCCCGCCAGAAGAGCAACCATCGGAAACAATTCCAAATGCCGCCTCCCCGAAATTTCCAGAAATTGCATAATCTTGGCACGGTTTTCCATTGCCTGTATGTAAAACTCCAGAATGGAAATAATGATCACCGTAGAGCTTGAGCATTTTTCACCTCGCTTTCTGCTCGCTTTTAGAAGAGTGCGGGGGAAGATGGCAATTGCCATCTTCCCCCGCATATATTAACTAGATTGTTGCTGCGATATTCTGGCTTGGGCCGCCAGTTCCAAGAGCTTGAGCTTGGCCACTTGAAACCGAAGTTGAAACAAACTGCGCTAGTTTTGCAAACCGGCGCGGCGTTGCATCTCCGGCATCAACATAATGGGTCAAACCAGCTTCCTTATAAAACCTATCAAGAGAAGCCTTGCAATCCTTGGTGTTAATGCCCACCAAAATACTGATCATGGATTCAAGCTTTTCTCCCGAAACTGACTTTCTAATTTCTTCTTTAACCATTGCCATGGTGGCAACCGAACTATTTTCTTCGCCATCGGTGATGACAAAGCAAATGCCATTCACGCCAAAGTCCTGTTCTGAAAGTTGCTTGCCATAGGCGTTCGTGGCGCCAATTGAAGAATAAAAAGCGTCGCAGAGTGGCGTATTGCCTCCAGGTACAATATCCGGATAAGTCGTCGTATCAATTTCTGCAAGCGGCCTAAAACCATGAATTTCTTTAACGCCTCTTGTATGCTTATCTGAAAAAGTAATGACTCGCACAAGAATATTATCCGATCGCGGAGATTTCTTGCAGGCCTCAACGGCCATCACAAGCATGTTCTTAAGTTCATCGGCAAATCCCCATACGGAACCGGTTTCGTCAACTGCAATAGTCACAAGCGTATATTCCGTTGCTCCAAGATGCTCAATTTTGGTACCCGAAAATGTAAACCCTTTTCCGCCAATCCGCAATGTTTCCATATTCCCTTGCGTTAGTCGTGGCATTGCGAGCCCCTTTTCCTTATTATTCTTAAATTAGGCAAGAAATTTAGTTGATTTCAATAAGTTCATGCCTTTCGCGGCCATTTCCTTAAGGAAACTTTCGGCGATAGCCGGAAAATCCGGTGTTCCCGGTGCCGAAGGCACTGGCGACATGCAATCAGTAAGCAAATGAATTTTCTTCAAATGCTCGTCGCCGATGTTATTCGCCACCTGCTCAACAGTTGCTTTAACACAGTGGCTTGATGCTTCTCCGGCAATCGCGACTATATCGGCATCCTGAAGGATCTTGATAAAGTCCAAGTTTAACTGCGTGCTTGGATCATCAGGATCCGGCACTTCGGCCATGAGAGCGCCATAATGTTCCGTAAAGGGATTTGTTCCCTTAACTACATAATCCACATTAGCCAATTCTGTTCTTTCCCACCGGGTAAGAACCTTCATAAGATCAATTTGAACGTTATGACCCCACGTGCCTATAAGGCAATGTTCTGGCCAAATAATAAGTAGATAATTACCTCCGGATTCAAGCGCCTTCGTATAGTCTAACATCCGCTTCCGGTAGGCCGGATTACGCGGCTGCCAAATGCCATTAACGATATCGTCATGCCGAATAAGGGTAAAAGGTGCCGGATGTTTGCCAGTACCATCAACCCACATTCCACCATGTGCCACATCAATCACGCGGTGTGAGTCAAGCGTCACATGAATATCGTCAAGACGCGGCCCTATTCGTTCAATAAGCTTGGCCAAGCGGCGCATGTCGGATACGGCGCCCTTGACCGGCAAAGAGGCGGTCAGAGATGTTCCATCTTTTAGAGAAACTGCATATGGCAATCCATCGTCGTTGCCCATAAAATCATTCTGTGGGTCAACAATAACAAGATGAATCTTAATTGACTTACCCATTGTTTTCTCCTTTGGGTTTTAGTTATTAAAGAGCCTCCTCTTTGGCTTTTCATAAAGCCAAAGCCCTGACCCTAGCGGTCAAGGCTTTTCAAAAATTAAATTTAAAGTGTTGAAAAGTCTTGATCCCTAGTATTTACTATTAATAATACTTTATAAAACATATTGTTATATTTGTCAATTTTTGTAATCTCCTGTCTTTAGTGTACTATCTACACTATATTCTAACGAAAAAAATTTGTCAATAGTTTCATTGCTCTTGCATTATTAAGATGTTTAGTGTAATATTAACACTATCAGTAGTCTAGCGTCCGACATGCATATTGTCAAATCTAATTACTCAAATTTAAAATAACCTCAAAATATGACCAAATATCGCATCAAAAAAATACAATTTTATTTCCGCCCCGATATGGAAAAATCGATTCGATGGGAAAAGAAATTAAAAAAACTAATAAAAAACCGCTTTTCTTATATTCATACTCTTGAATCAAATGCTTTTCCTAGAAACAAAAAACAGGCACCACAACTTTTAATCGTTTTAGGCGGAGACGGCACCATTCTTGAAGCCGCCCAAAAATTTCAAAAGTGGAACACTTTAATATTCGGAATGAACCTCGGACATATAGGGTTTTTGGCATCGGTTCGCCATCCTAAAAATTTCGTTTTCGGATTAACCAGAGTGCTTAAAGGAAACTACAATTTTAATTCACGCATGCTTATCCGCGCATCGGTTGTGCGGCGCAATAAGATTGTCTTTTCCGGTTACGCACTCAACGAGATTACTATACAAAATCTTTTCGGAATGGTTAGTCTTCGCGTTAATATTGAAGATCATCCGGTCCAGCGTATCTATGGTAATGGAATATTGATTGCCACCGCCACCGGTTCAACCGCTTACAATTTATCAGCCCACGGTCCCATTGTAATGCCTGATATAAAATGCTTTATCATTACAGAGCTTTTGGACCACAATATTCCAACGCCAAGCCTTGTTATAAAACGCAACAGGAATATTTCTATTATTGTAGAAGATTTCCGAGAAAACAATCATTTTATAATGAAGAAAACCGGGAAAACAGCCGACGTAATATTAGCCGCGGATTCAGAAAGAATAGTTGCTCTAGACAAGGGCGATAAGATAATAATCAGAAGATCTAAAAAACTCGTACGCTTCGTGGAACTGGATAAAAATTATTTCTTTAAAAGTCTTCAAGAAAAATTTGAGTTTAAATAAAAATGATGTTTCTTTTCCCTATTCCATTTTTATAGGGCCCGCCATTCATTTTCTAGCATGCTCATTCGTACCATATCGTGGTATTTTCCTTGCCAGAAGTATTCATCGCGTAAAATGCCTTCCTCTTTAAAACCGATTTTATCGTATATATGCCGTGCTTTTTCATTGGTAGAATGAACCACTAACCAAACCTTATGCAGTTTTAAATTTTGGAAAGAAAAAATTAGCAATTCCCGTATACTTTGCTGGGCATATCCCATACCCCAAAATTCACTCTTAATTATAATAGCTAAACGACTAAGTTTATTTTCCCAAGAAATTTGATGTAGACCGCACTGACCCAGATAAACGCCGTCGTTTCGGATGATGGAGAAAACATAATCATTTTGGCTTTCTAACATTCTATGGATATAATTTGACTCGTCTTCCCGGGTTAATTCTTTATTAAAGTGCTGAAGGTTTTTAATGACTTCTGGGTCATTGACCCAAGTCATAATATCATCAAGATCGCTGAAGCTGAGTGGCCTTAAAATTATTTTGTCGTCATTATTCATCAGTTATAAATCCTGATTTAGAAGAATCTTTTAAGCTCAACGTATTTAGTGGTTTTGAAGGTATAAAGCTTGGCTGGCCGCTGGCGCAAACCCGTTAACGTTTTTTTTACAGATTTTAAAAGCCCAAGAGATAAAAGTTTTTTTCTAAAATTTCTTTTATCCACGAGTTTACCCCAAATGATTTCATATACCTTCTGAATTTCAGTTAAGGCAAACTTCTTGGGCAGTAAACTCCAAATAATATTAGAATATTGAATTTTACTTCTAATTCTGTACAGGACGTAACTTAGAATTTTCTTATGATCAAAAGCTAGGGCGGGTAAATCAACTATAGAAAATAGTTTTGCATCCGCCGCGTCATCTGACGCTTTAATTTCCATCAGCTGTCTTGGCACTAAGGCAAAATAAGCAACTGTTATCACTCTGCCACGAGGATCTCTTTTTGGTTCCCCAAAAGTATAGAGCTGTTCTAAATAGACATTTTTAACTCCAGTTTCCTCATTAAGTTCGCGAAGCGCTGCATCGTAAATGTCTTCATCTTTTTTTAAAAATCCTCCCGGCAAAGCCCATTTTCCTTTAAATGGCGAGCTTTTTCTCTTAATTAATAGGGTTTTTAATTTATTGTCTTCAATGGTGAAGACGATAATATCAACTGTTACTTTTGGGCTTTCAAATTTAATCATGAATTTATAGTGTATATAATACACTTTTATATTAGCGGATTAAAAAATTTCTGTCAAGCCCTGATTATATTATTTAGCTCACTCCATGTTTCTTTCTCCAACTCTCTATTTTTTTATGATTCCCGGAAAGTAAAACTTTTGGAACGATATATTTTTTGCCCCTCCATTTGAAAACTTCCGGCCGGGTATAAACCGGGATACCAACGCCAAGACGCTTCTCTTCAAGCGATTTGCTTTTACCTAAAACTCCGGGAAGATGACGCGATATCGAATCAATAACAACCATGGCAGGCAGTTCGCCGCCAGTAAGAACGTAAGGACCAATAGACAAATTTTCAATTTTAAATTTTAGATTTTTAATTACCTTTTCTAAGCGTGCGTCAATGCCTTCGTAGTGACCGCAGATTAAAATTAAGCGATTGTATTTCTTTGCAAAATCTTGGGACATTTTAGAGTCAAATTGTCTGCCGCTTGCTGAAAACAAAATAATTCTATCCATCCGATTAGGCCTCAAACTTACAATTACTTTCACCAGTGACTCAATTTTGAACACCATCCCCGGCCCTCCGCCATATGCCTTGTCGTCTACTTTCCTGTGCTTGTCGGTTGAAAATTTCCTTAAATCAACCGTGTTGATTTTTATCTTTCCTCTTTTTCGGGCATGTTTAATAATGCTCTCATTGAAATAAGAATCAAATGCATGTGGGAATATTGTTATAATATCGAATTTCACCGTAAGGTGATTCTAAGTTTTTTTTCATAAAAAATCAAAACCCCCGATTTGGGGGGTATTTTTATTTTCTAATTTAGGCTAATTTTGGGTTTCGGGGATATTTGGATTATTTAATGCCGGTTCGGACTTTTTTTCACTTTTTCCTAAAATTCTATTTTCAATCTCTTCCGGAAATAAATCAGGGGGCCGGTTCTTGTAAATTTCTTTCATAATCTCAATAAAAACCGGGAGAGCCGCTTCGCTACCAGCCTCTTTAATAGGATTTTCGCGACTTACAAGAGGTATGGCTTTCCTGTCAAAGCCAATCCATACTGAAACAACATATTTTGAAGTTCCACCAATAAACCAAGCGTCGGTAAAATTATTTGTCGTGCTAGTTTTACCCGCAACGGCAAAGGGTAGTTCTTTTAAAGCTCTACGAGCCGTGCCGACTAAGACCACCCATCGCATTGCTTCTAAAATTTTATTCGCAGATTCAACACTTAATACCTGTTTTTCTTCTTTAATTTCTAAGTTTTTTGTTAAGCCATTTATATCAGTAATTGAGCTTATAAACCAATATGGTTTAAACACACCGTGTCTGAAAAATGTGGAATAGGCATTCGCCATATCAATTACTTTAACATCAGCAGCACCAATAGCAGTCGGTAGATAACGGGGCAATTCACTAGTGATACCGACCTTATTAGCCAAATCCACTACACTATTAATTCCAACGTCTCTAGCTGTGCGAACGGCGGCCAAATTTCGAGACCGGGCAATAGCAGTTTTAATTGGAATGGAACCCATAAAGGGCGGTAAAGATTTTTCTTCGTAGTTTTTCGGGCACCACTTTGGTTTTTTGGGATTACCGGTTTTAAAACAAATTGGCGCATCCAAAACATGGCTTTCTAAATCCTTATCGGGATACTTCTCAAAGTAAGCGCTGTAAACAAACGGTTTGAAAGCCGAGCCCGCCTGCCTTTCGGCTTGCATCGCTCGATTGTACTTGCTGATTTTGAAGTCGCGGCCACCGACAATTGCTTTTACTGCGCCGGTTGCAACTTCTATAATTACTATCGCGCCCTGCGTTTCCGGCTGAACGATTTCAACAATAAAATCATTATTAGCATTGACGCCGATAATTTTAACCATTACCGCGTCGCCTACTTTAAAGATCTTGCTTAAATCTACGACATCGCGCCGTATCTTGGAAAATGATTTTGCTGTAACAGATGCCCTTTCATTGCCAATTTTTACGACAGCAGTAGAACTATTAACTTCAATAATCAAACCGTCGGCAATACTGTCAATTCCAAGTTCGTCGCCCCAAGACTCCGACTTAAATTCTTCAAGAGACCCTAATTTATATTCGGAAAAAATGTTGTAGAGAACAAGACGCTTTTGATGCCTTTTTCTATAAGCCGCAAGGCCATTGTTTAAAGCTGTATCTGCAATTCGCTGAAACGAGGCATTAATTGAAGTTTTAACTTCCAAACCCTGATTCACCACTTTGCCGTAACCAAGACGATGAAGTGCGTCCATAAGAAAACTTGAAAGGTAGGGCGCTTTCGGATCAATATTTTTAACGTTTAAAACAAGGGGTTGAGCTATAAGTTTGTTATATTCGCCATAGCCGATAAAACCGTTGCTTGCCATTCTTAACAAAATCATATTGCGTCGATTGGTAGCAATTTTTTTATTGATAACGGGTGAAAACTGATAAGGCCACTTAATGAGACCGGCTAACATGGCGGCTTCATCAGCCGTCAGTTCTGACGGCTGTTTATTGAAATAAAATTCCGAAGCGGAACCAATGCCGTATTTGCCGTGGCCGAAATAAACAAGATTAATATAAATTTCAAAAATTAGTTCCTCCGGCAAATACTTTTCCATCCTATAGGCAATCCTTGCTTCTTTAAACTTTCTTTTGAAGGTTTTTTCATTATTCAACCAAATTAACTTAGCAGTTTGTTGAGAAATAGTTGAGCCGCCAGAAGTTATTTTTCCGGCCGCTATATTTTTAAAAGCTGCCCTTATAATACCGACGACGTCAATGCCGTAAATCAAGCGTTTCGAAAAGAAATTTTTATCTTCTGCTGATATCGTAGCCAACAAAACAGTCGCCGGAATCGAACGGAATGGAATATAAACTCGATCTTCAACTTTGAATTTATCGATTATTTTTCCGCTGTCATCCCGAATAACGGTAGGTAGGTTAAACTTATATTCTTTAAGGACGAAGACGCTGGGCAAATCGTCCGTTTTATAATCAAAATAGTACCGAAAAGCTGAATAACCGATGGAACCAAAAATTGCCGCCGAGCAGAGTAAAATGATCAACAGTTCTATTAATTTCTTTCTCATTTTTGCCTGCTCCTATTAAATTTTTAAGATACTAGGACTTTTATAAAATATATAACCCTAAAAGCCATTAAAATCAAATAAAATAGACTCCATAATTATGGAGTCTTGGGAATTTTAAAAATATAAGTACCTTTAGAAAGAACAAAATTTTTAATTCTTTCTCTGAAAGGACTTTTTCCCGTTGGCATTTTAAGATGAGGATTCAGCCAAAGTAATTCGTTTACAGAAATTTTTAAACGAATCGCAATATCAATAACTGATTCCGGTTTAGAAAGCGTGAGCGTTATTTCTTCGGTATCGGGCCAACGATATAAATCTCGTTCTTCCAATGAAAATCCATAAAGTTCAGGTTTAGACATTACAAGATAAGCTACAATTGCTCGATAATTATATTGCATGGTTTCAGCCGGCAACCATAAATCGTAATAATCTGAAGTTTTTTGGTGCTTTATCACCGATTCAACCGTTGCCTCGCCGGCGTTATAAGAAGCCATCGCTAAAGCCCAGCTGCTGAATTCGTGATAGTTATCTTTAAGATAATTTAAGGCCGCATCAGTGGCTTTCTCAAAGTTAGCTCTCTCATCAAAATTAAGGCCCGATTGCAAACCGTAGCGTTTAGCGGTTCCTGGAATGAACTGCCAAGGGCCATAAGCACTAGCGCTTGAAAGAGCATTAGGAATAAGCGCGCTTTCAATAACGGCGATGTATTTGAGACAATCGGGGAGTTTCCATTCTTTCAGCCTTTTTTCAATATAAGGAAAATATTTTTCGGAACGCTTTAAATAAAGCAAGAACTGCTTACGGCTTAAGAAAATCATTTCTTTTTCAAGGCGTTCGCGAACGTATCCCCTTTCCTGCGGTACGCGTTCGCCGCAGAATTCAATCTTTGTCGGCAATCGATTGTTTACTAGAGCGCCGACCCGATTCTTTAATTGATCTAAATCTTGCCTTAATTCGTTGATCTGGATTTGAACCGGATCGATATCGTCGGCTAAAGTCAAAACAGAAGACATTAAAATAAGCATTGCGATAATAAAAATGACTAAGAGAATTCGTATAAGAGATTTCTCTCGTTGTGTCATTATTTTCCCCCTTTTTTAAAGATCTTTTTACCCCGCCCTTGACTAAACAATATTATAACCTACGACAAGAAAATTTTAAACAAACCAAAAACAACCCCGCCCTTCAGCTGAAGGGCGGGGTTGTTTTTTTCGGATTATAGTTGCTTCAAATCTTCCACAACTTCATCCATAGTTTGAGTTCTTTCTTTTCTGGGACGAGCTCCGCCTTCCGGTTCCTCTATCTTCAAGTTGACGCGCGCATTGTTGCGAGCGCCTACGATGCGAAGAAGAGTTCTGATAGCTTTGGCGGTCGAGCCCTCTCGACCGATAAGCATCCCCATATCTTCCGGATTTACTTTAAGGTTAAGCAGAACGCCCATTTCGTCTACCCTGCGATCAATTTGGACATCATTAGGATTATCAACAATTGATTTCACAAGGTATTCAAGAAACTCCTGATCAACTGATGTATTGGCCATTTCTTTGAATAAAACTATTAAAGTGTAGTAGGTCGACCTATCTACTAATTGTCATATAGTATAGCGGAAACAAAAAAATCCGTCAAGCAGCAGTTTTTGTTTTAGCAATTTTATGAACCGGTTTTTTAGCGCCGGAAATTATGCCCTGCGATACCAAAAGATTATGAACAGTGTCGGAAGGCTCTGCGCCTTTTGAAATCCAATACAAAATTCTTTCTTTGTTTAAGCCTACCGCTTTTGTTTTTCTATCAAGCGACCCTAATAATTCCAAATATTTCCGTTTTGCGGCGGCAGTTTTTTGAGTTACCACAACTCTGAAAGTCGCGGTATGAATTTTGCCAACTTTTTGTAAGCGTATTACTAACATAAATTTACATTCCCATATCGCCCATTTCGGGCATTCCGCCAGTCGGCGAATTTTTCTTTTCGGGAAGATCGGCCACCAGAAATTCGCTTGTCAAAAGCATAGAAGCAACCGAAACCGCATTTTGCAAAGCCGTACGCGTCACCTTAAGAGGATCAATTACGCCGTCTTTAATCAAATCGGCATATTCTCCGGTAACGGCGTTAAAACCAATTCCCTTTTCCCTTGAACTTACGGTTTGAATTACCTCGTTTTCATCTTTATTGGCATTGCGCGCGATGACCCTCATTGGAGATTCCAAAGCGTTCAATACCAAGTTAACACCCTTGGCTTCATCGCCAAACTCAGCGACATTAGTTAAAGTTTTCAGATTTTTTATTTCTCTTGCGGCTTCAAACAAAGCCACGCCGCCACCGGAAACTATTCCTTCTTCAATGGCAGCTTTGGTGGCTGAAACTGCATCTTCTATGCGGAATTTTTTTTCTTTCATTTCCGTTTCGGTAGCGGCGCCAACTTTAATTACCGCCACGCCGCCGGCCAATTTCGCCAATCTCTCCTCTAATTTTTCTCGGTCAAATTCCGATTCGGTTTTTTCAAGCTGAACTTTTATTTGCTTAATTCTTTTTTCTATTTCGGATTTGAGGCCGCCGCCACCGACAATCGTAGTATTATCTTTATTGGCAATCACTCTTTTTGCCTCGCCTAAATCATTTAAATCGGCATTTTCCAGTTTCATACCTTTATCCTCGGAAATCACCTCGCCATTAACCACAGTGGCAATATCTTCCAAAAGTTCTTTTCTTTTATCGCCAAATCCGGGCGCCTTAACTGCTAAAACATTAAATACACCACGCAATTTATTTACAACAAGAGTCGCGAGCGCCTCGCCTTCAACTTCATCAGCGATAATGACAAGATTTTTATTTCCCGACTTAACTACTTTTTCTAGCATTGGCATTATTTCGGCAAGCGATGAAATTTTCTTGTCGGTAATTAGAATATTCGGCTTTTCCATAACCGCTTCCATTCTTTCGGTATCGGTTACCATATAAGCCGAAACATAACCGCGGTCAAATTGAAGCCCTTCAACAAGCTCATAATCAACTCCGAGCGTTTGGGCTTCTTCAACAGTAACCACGCCTTCTTTACCGACTTTGTTTATCACTTCGGCGATAAGAGAGCCAATTTCTTCGTCGTTAGCCGAAATTATCGCCACGTCTTTTATTTTTTCTTTCGTTACCGGCTTAGCATTCTTTTTTAATATTTCTGAAACCCTGGCTACCGCCTTATCCATTCCCCTTTTTAAAACCATGCCGTTAGCGCCGGAATTGATCAGATTGACACCGTCAGCAATCATCGCTTGCGTTAAAACAACAGCCGTGGTTGTGCCATCCCCGGCAATGTCGTTGGTTTTTGACGCCGCTTCTTTTACAAGTTCGGCGCCAATATTTTCAAATTTGTCTTTAAGTTCAATGTCTTTGGCAATAGTAACGCCATCATTGGTAATGACCGGCGCACCGTAACCTTTATCCAAAATAACATTGCGGCCGCGGGGGCCGAGGGTGATTTTTACGGCATTAGCCAATTGGTCAACGCCTCTTTTTATTGCTTCTCTGGCGGCAATGCCGCTTATTATTTGCTTAGGCATATATTTTATTTCAAAATCGCGAGGATTTCGTCCTCTTTTAAGATTTTATATTCAACATTACCAATTTTAAATTCTGTTCCGGCATATTTTTCAAAAACTACTTCATCGCCTTTTTTTACGCCGGATTTTTTAATTTTTTCTCCCGCGCCCATAGAAACCACCTTTCCTTGGGCAGGCTTTTCCTTGTCAGCCGTTTCGGGCAAAATAATGCCTGATTTAGTTTTTTCGGACTCCTTTACGGGCAAAACGACAACTCGGTCGCCTATTGGCTTGATTGAAATTTGCTTCGCCATATTTCTTTACTAATTTTAATACGCATTAGATATTATAAACAAATTTTTGACTATGTCAAGATTTTCTATAAAACAAAATCCCCCACTTTTGGAGGGGATGGAAACACATTGTTGATTTATAACCTTAAAACTAAATTAATTCGTATTTCTTGAATACTTCGGTAAGACAGTTTACCACATGGAGCGCTCGTGCCGCTGCTTCCACAGAACGCAAACTTACATCTGGCAGGGATAAATCTCTTCGTCCATCTTTATGAGTCAAAAATGGACGCCATTCTCTTTTGAGGCCATATGCGGCATCAAGGAGACGACCCATGCCATCACCAGTCCACATGTTATGATCCGGGGTCTTTCCCTGTGTCCCAAGAAAATATCCTGACCGCAAAAGTTTACCTCCATAGGCAACTACAAATGAGTCCAGGAGACAAAGCTCGTTTTCTAAAGGCGGCTCGAGCACGGCTAAGACCTTATCGGGCATAGCCTTGTATGAGGTGTCATGCAGAACATAGTGACGCATCTGGAGTTTATCGTCCTTTAACGACTCCGTAAAATTATTTAGGATATCGTCCTTATTATCAATTATGATAACTATCTTATTTTTGTAGCCAAATGTACCAGAAAGGCTCTTTAAATAGCAAACAAATGCTTCGCTGTTATCCCACAGAGGTGGTCCCATTGTTGCATAATCACTCGTTGGAAGAAACAGATACACTGAGTCAAAAGCGGTACTAAATTGGTTCTGCATCGGATATCCCTGTGTTCGAAAATCTTCGGCTTTTGCAAAGTCTGATCCTATAACAAGTACTGCTTTCGCTGTATCCTTTATAGCATTGAGTAGTGTAAGTCGGCTACTCAAATACGAATGACCGACATATAAGATGCTATGACTGTTTGAATTCCACTGAGTGCGGAATCCACACGGCGGCATCTGATATAATTCTGAGAAACCGCCAAAGTGTTTGTTTTCTTTTTCCAATTTCCTGACTTCAGCTAAAATATCACTTTCACGCAAATGGAGAAGGTTTTTTACTAGTTCGCCTTCGCTGTTTATATTTTTTGTCATTCTTCCAAAAGCCAGGTATGCCATTTTATCTTTGTCGTCAGTAACTGCGGCGACAGCTTTTTCAGTTTTGGTCGGAGAGCCCACCATAACAGTGGTTCTATTGCCAAACAAACTCTTTTTAAGTCTATCAAGCATTTTTTTCTCCCTTCTTTTGTTAAAGAGCTGGTAACAATTTAATCAAACACAATATTAATATATCTTCATTATACTGTCAACCCTGGATTTTCCCCAAAATAAAACCCAGATATTTATATCAGGGTTTAATAAATTTTGCCCAATTTTTTGGCAACTTCTTTTTCGCCGGCTCAAGAATTTGATGCGCCACGCCGTATTTTACCGCTGTTTCGGCATTAAATCTCTTCGCGGTCCGAAATAACTCTCTTAAGATTTTTTTGTCAGAAATTTTGGTTCGATCTTCGGCAATCTTCATTACGCTTTCAAAAAAATCATTCAGCCAATCGGCTGATTCTCTAACTTCATCCGGATTTTCATGTTCCCCGTGTCTTATCGGCCAATGGAAGCCAAAGGTGGCATTGGGGAAAGCCAATCTCAAATCGCCTGCTAAAAATATAACAATGGCAGCGGAAAAAACAAAGCCACTTCCGATAGTAATAATTGGACATGGCGAATACCGGATATGATCATAAATCTTAGTCATCGCGTTGGTATCGCCACCCCCGCTGTTTATGTAAAGTTTAATAGTTTTTTTCGGGCGCCTGATCTCAAAATCGCTTAACTTATTAAAAAAACCGTCGGCCGTTTTCCAACTAATACTCCCGGAAATGGTAATAAAATTCTGTTTATCATCATAGAAAAGTTGTCCCTCATCGTTATTGTCGGAACCCTGCATTGTTTTCTCCTCAAGTTTTAAAGAGCTTAAAAAATGTACCTATTATTTAAAGCGTAATAATAAAACAGGGGCTTGTCAAAAACCTGCTGTAATGCTAATATTATAATCAATGATTATCGGTTTTCTGCTTCATATTATTGCTAATGCCTTGGCAATTCTTGCCGCTACATGGCTAATACCGGGTGTTTTTTTTATGACATATCCAGGGTTTTTATTCGAATTTGTCCCTCTCTTAAAACTAGCCTTGATTTTGGCATTAGTAAATGTTTTTCTTAAACCGGTCTTGAAATTGATATTCAGTCCACTTATACTTATAACGCTCGGCCTCTTTACTTTTGTTATCAACATATTCCTTCTCTGGCTGGTAGTCCGTTTTATCCCTGAACTTTCTATCAACGGTTTTTACGCTTATTTTCTGACAATAATAATTTTGAGCGCTTTTAATTTTATTGTTTCATCAGCAATTCATAAACGAGAATAATGTTAAATTATCTTCCAATAATTCAAATAATAATTTCCGTTCTTCTAATCGGAGCAATTTTGCTTCAATCCCGCGGCAGCGGCCTTTCTTCGGTCTTCGGAGGAGAATCAACTTTTTACCATACCCGCCGCGGTATTGAAAAAATTATTTTCTTCGCCACTATTATATTGGCGACATTGTTTATCGCAACTAGCCTCGCTTCATTTTTGATTTAATTTTTTGCGTAAATTACTCAAAATTAAAACTTTAAAAAAACTTTGGGTCTCTCTCGCGCCCAAGGAAAGAATTTGGCTGGCCCTTTTCGCAGTCATTATTCTCTTTTCAATTTCTTTTTTAATCAATAATCTTTACCGCAGCCAAACTAAAATAACTCCATCAGAGGGAGGCACCTACATTGAAGCGTTACCGGAATCGCCGCATAATTTGAACCCCATATTGTCAACCAATGACGCCGATCGCGATCTTTCCCGATTGATATTTTCATCGCTTTTAAAATACAATGAAAAAGGCGAGCTTATACCGGATTTAGCCGCAAGTTATCAAGTTTCAAAAGACAGGAAAACTTATACCGTAAAACTTAAAGAAAAAGTCTTGTGGCATGATGGGACGGCTTTTAGCGCCGACGACGTTATTTTCACGATCAACGCCGCGCAAAATCCAGAATATAACAGTCCTCTAAGAACGGCTTGGCAAGGAGTAAAAGCGGAGTCGCCGAACGAGGGTGTCGTTGTAATAACTTTAAAAACGCCCTATGGCGCTTTCATTGAAAATTTGGCACTTTTGGGCATTCTGCCAAAGCATATTTGGAGCAAGGTTTTCCCCCAAAATTTTCCTTTAGCGGATTTTAATCTAAAACCAGTCGGCACCGGACCGTATAAATTGGTTAAACTGCAAAAAGATCCATTGGGACGCATTATTTCCGCAAATTTAATTGCGAACGGTAATTATTTTGGTTCCATCCCCCTAATAAAAAATATAATATTTAAGTTTTATCTTTCTGAAGAAGAAGCGGTGTCCGCCTTTAACCGAAAAGAGATTGACGGCCTTCTGCTTCAAACAGCGCAAAATAAAAATCAACTGCGGGGCTTGTCAACCTCTTTGGTTTTTTCACTCCCCTCTTTCAGAGTCTATGCGATCTTTATTAATACAGACAATAAAATCCTAAAAGACAGTAGCATTAGAAAAGCAATTAATTACATGATAAATCGCGAAGATCTTTTAAATAAAATTTTGAACGGAGAAGGCAAGGTGGCAATGGGCCCAATACCGCCCGGCATGTCCGGTTCAAGTCCAAATCTGGAAGGATATAACTATAATCCGGGAAAAGCAGAAGAAATTTTACAGAAAAACGGCTGGAAAAAAAATGCTGATGGAATTTATGCTAAAAAATTGGGAAAAGACAAAGAAGAAACGCCCTTAAAATTTACTATCATAACCACAAAATCAATTCAGTTGGCCTCGGTGCTGATCCACGATTATTTAAAAAATGTCGGGATTGAAAGTAGCTTTAAAATTTTATCTTTAAGCGAACTTCAGGCAAACATCCGAACCAAAGATTATGACGCGATAATTATAGGCGAGTCGTATACCGGCATTATTGACCCTTATGTTTTTTGGCACGGCGCGGCTATAAAAGATCCGGGGCTAAATCTTTCTTTATACAGCAATAAAAAAGTCAATAAAATTTTAGAAGAAGCCAGGCAGATTACCGACCCCGTTAAAAGAGCCTTGAAACTTGAAGAATTTCAAAAATTAGTGTTAAATGACGCTCCGGCCGTTTTCCTTTATTCCCCGAATTATATTTACGCGGTAAATAATACGATAAAAAACATTAATCTTAAAAAACTTGCTATTCCTTCAAATCGCTTTTCAAAAATAAATGAATGGTATGTAGAGACGGAAAGAATTTGGAAGTAATAAACATATGATAGATTTACAGAAAATCTCTGGTTTGCCGATCTTTCTTGACGAGAAGAAAATGACTTTAGAGTTTAAAAGTGATTTTCAGGTTCTGAAAAAATCCGAACGAAGTTTAGAAGAGCTTAGGCCTTATCTTAAAAATCCCAATGCTGATAATGGTCCGGATCCGGTATATCGAGTTTGGCGCTATGCCCATTTAAAAAAAGATGACGAAAAAATAAAAACCGCTAATCTGCGCTATGATCTTACTCTTATTTCCCCAGGAACAATGGATGGAGAATTTACCAAGACCGCCGGTCACTATCACAAACCTTATCCGGAAATTTATGAAGTATTATCGGGCCGAGCCTACTTTCTAATTCAGTCGGAATCGGCCGTCTATTTGGCCGAAGCTGGTCCCGGCGAAAAATTTATTATTCCACCCGACTTCGGCCACAACACCATTAATGTTTTTGGTGGACCGCTTTTGATGGCCAATTGGATAAGTGAAAAAGCTGTTTACAATTACGAACCTTACAAAAACAATCACGGAGCTTCGTATTATTTTTTGGCTGACGGCAACACGATTGATATTATTAAAAATCCAAATTATGAATCGGTGGCGGAATTAAAAAAGATTCGCCCCAAAGAGTATCCGCAATTTGGTTTATTTAAAAATCAGCCGTTATATACTTTGGTCAACAATCTTGATAAACTAAGGGTCCTTAATTATCCTGAAGAATTCGCCGCGCTCGGGTGGTGAAATTGGCAAACACGTACGGTTCAGGGCCGTATGCCGAAAGGCTTGAGGGTTCAACTCCCTCCTCGAGCACAGTAGCTTTTTTAATATTTTCATGCTATCATAGCCGCATATGACAACAACAACTATTCCAAAAAAAATCACTAAAGGCGAAGAACTTGTAGTAATTTCTCGCGGTGAATACAACGAATATATTCGTTGGAGAAAAGCAATAGCTATCCATAAAACTTTTAAGCCGACAAAAGCTGTATTGCGGGACTTGAAGGAAGCCAGAGAAGAATATCGGCAGGGCAAAACAATGACACTCCATGAACTCAAACAAGAGCTGGGAATTAGAAGTTAAATCCAGAGTTTACCGGACACTTAAAAAGTTTCCCGCGGATGAACGGAGAAGAATTTTGGGAGTAATTGAGAATTTACCGAACGATCCGTATTTTGGTGATATTGAAAAGATGGAGGATCAGGATAACTCATGGCGCCACAGGATTGGCGCTTATCGCATTTTCTATGAGGTTCTGGTGCCCGAGAAAATAATACTGGTCTTTCGCATTGAAAGACGAACTTCAAGCACATATTAACATATGATAAAAACAAAAATAACGCCGCCGGATGTGAGGCTAAAACCAATCTCTGAGGCAAAAGAGAAGGAAAGTAAAGAAAATTTAAAATTGGTGCCACTCGGCGGACTTGAGGAAATAGGCCGGAACATGTCGTTTTTGGAATATAAAGACGAAATTGTAATTATTGACATGGGTATTCAATTTCCCGAAGAAGAAACCCCGGGGATTGATTTTATTATTCCCAACACGGCTTATCTTGAAACGAAACAAAAAAATATTAAAGGACTGATTCTGACTCACGGCCACTTTGATCATATCGGCGCCATTCCTTATTTAATAGGAAAAATTGGTAACCCGATTATTTATGCTACCGGCATGACTAAAGCCCTTGTATTAAAACACCAGAATGATTTTCCTCACGCTACAAAGCTGAATATTATTAATGTAGAAAATGGTAGTATCGTAAAAATCGGCAATCATTTTACCGCCGAATTTTTTGGCGTTGATCATACTATTCCCGACACTGCTGGCGTTATCGTTAAAACACCCGTTGGCAATGTTGTTCATTTTGCCGATTTCCGAATTGAATATGACGCTCTTGGAGAGCCCCAGGATTTGGGAAATTACCAGCGAATCGGCAAAATGGGCGTTCATACTCTTATGATTGATTCAACCAATGCCGATGAACCAGGCCGCTCGCTTTCGGAAAAAATTGTTGAAAAAAATCTGGAAGATCTTTTTAATAAGACCCAAGGGAGAATCATTATTACCCTTTTTTCAACTATGCTAACCAGAATTTATGAAGTTCTGAAAATTGCCGATAGAATCGGGCGCAAAGTTGTCATCACCGGACGATCAATGACAGAAAATATAGAATTAGCTCAAAATCTCGGTTACATCAAGCCGGCCAAAGACCTTATTATACCCATTGAGGAAGTTAATAAGTATAAAGATAATCGGGTCATGATATTTACTACCGGTTCTCAAGGCCAGACAAACTCGGGACTGATGAAAATCTTAACCGGAGAAAACCGCTATGTCAGAATAAAACCCGGAGACATGGTTATATTTTCCTCGTCAGCCGTGCCCGGCAACGAAAGAAGCATCCAAAATATCAAAGACGGACTCTGCCGGCAAGGAGCGGACGTATATACTTCCGAGTTAATTGATATTCACGCAAGCGGTCATGCGCCCGCCGAGGACTTAAAAACTGTGATAAAACTTATTCAGCCGCAATTTTTGTTACCGGTTCATGGCCATTATTTCAAGCGCGCCGCTAATGCTAAAATAGGGGCGGATTTAGGTATGAGCAAAGACCGTTTAATGCTAATGGATAATGGCCAAGTCGCCGTGCTCGGTAATAATTCTTTCAAAATAACCAAAGAAACCGTGCCGGCTAATTATATTATGGTTGATGGTTTAGGCGTTGGGGACGTGAGCGAAATTGTTTTACGTGATAGAAAATTAATGTCGGCTGACGGCATGTTCGTGATTATCGCCGTCGTCGACAGACAAACGGGAAAAGTTAAGGGCGAACCCGATATTATTTCCCGCGGTTTTATTTATATGAAAGAATCAAGAGAGCTCTTGGGACAGACCAGAAAGAAAATAAAAGAAACTATTGCTAAAACCGCAACTCCCGGCGCCAGCATTAACTGGGTGTATATCAGAAATAACCTGCGGGACAAAATCGGCCAATTCCTGTATTCTAAAACTAAGCGCCGGCCGATGATTCTGCCGGTTATAGTAGAGGTTTAACTTAATTATGAGTAAAAAAATAATTCTCACTGGAGACCGGCCTACGGGGCCACTGCATTTGGGCCACTACGTTGGCTCTCTTAAAGCGCGAGTGGAATTGCAAAATGAGTACGATACTTACATTCTAATCGCTGACATGCAGGCCTTAACCGACAATTCTAATGACCCAGAAAAAATACGTAAAAATGTTTTGGAAGTTGCCTTGGATTACCTTTCCGTTGGTATAAATCCGAAAATTTCAACAATTGCCATTCAATCAGAAATCCCCGCTCTTAGTGAAATCACTATGTATTTTTTAAATCTCGTAACACTGGCGCGATTAGAACGCAATCCAACTGTAAAAAGCGAAATGAAACAAAAAGGATTTGGAAATAATGTTCCGGCCGGTTTTTTAATGTATCCGATAAGCCAAGCGGCCGATATAACAGCTTTTAAGGCGGATTTGGTTCCGGTTGGCGAAGATCAGCTCCCAATGATTGAACAAACGGCCGAAATTGTCAGGCGCTTTAATAAAACTTACAAACCGGTTTTGGTTGAACCTAAAGCGCTTATTTCAAAGTTCCCCCGTCTTCCCGGAATTGAGGGTAAAAGTAAAATGTCTAAATCGCTTGGCAATGCCATTTATTTATCAGATTCCGCGATCGTTGTTGCCAAAAAAGTTATGGCTATGTACACCGACCCCAAACATATTCATATTGAAAATCCGGGAAAAGTTGAAGGCAATGTCGTCTTTACTTATCTTGACGCGTTTGACCCCGATACGAAAGCGGTTGAAACTTTCAAGCGCCGATACCGCGCCGGAGGTTTGGGCGACGTTGTTATAAAAACTCGACTAATAAATGTTTTGGAAAAATTCTTAAGACCGATTAGAGAACAACGCGCCAAATTTGAAAAAAAACCGAAAGAAGTCATGAAAATTTTAAATCAAGGAACAGAAAAAGCAAAAATTATCACTTCCAAAACCCTCAAAGAAATTAAAAAAGCGATGCAACTTGATTATTTTTAAAATACCCTATAACATAGCGTATTACTTGGTTTTAGTTATTTAACAACCGGAGGCGATAGATGCGACGACTGTATCTTGCAAGACACGGAGAAACCGAAGCTAATCGTTTAAAGATAATTCAAGGTCAAAATAAGCGACAATCACCTACCAACACTACCTATGGCGACTCTTTAAATCCTAATGGAGAAAAACAGGCCCTTCGTTTAAGAAAAGCTCTAGCCCATATTAAATTTGATTTTATTTATACTAGTCCAGCCATTAGAGCCTTTGATACCGCAAATATAGTCGCATTTTCTGATTATAAAGATTGCAAAAACGATTGGTTTAGAAAATTTACCGGAAAAGTACTTCCCGAGATAGAAAAAGGACTTCTTGAAGTAGATCAGGGCGAATTTGAAGGAATGACAGGAAACGAAATAGCAGCTAAATACCCCGAACTTTATAATCTCTACAAAAGAACACCTTCAAAATTTACTCATCCAAAAGGCGAAAGCATGATTGAGGCAAAAGAAAGAGTCGGTCAAGCCATTGATCAGATATTACGAGACCAATCTTTTGAAGAAAATATTCTGGTAGTAAGTCACGGAGGCACCATTTCCCTGGCCTTTATTCACATCTTTGGTATGGATATGGATCGTATGTACCACGCTATCTTCCATTATAATTGTGCTATTTCTACTATTGAGTGGCCATCGCCCGATGCTACGCCGCGAATCGAATGTATTAATAACACAAGCCATCTGAAATAAGAGCCTGAACATCTTTTTTAACTCTTTCAAGAATCAACCCATCTTTTGCCTCAATATTTAAGCGGACCAGAGGTTCGGTATTTGAAGGCCGGATATTAAGCCAGAAATCTCCAGTTCTGACAGTCAGACCATCAAGCCAATCCATATCATAGCCCTCAAAGTTTTGGGCTATTTTTTTTAGAAATTCTTGCGGATTAGTTATCCTAAAATTTATTTCTGGAATAGAAAAATATTTATTAAGTTCGGCGCTTAAAACTGACAGGCTTTTTTTCTTACGGCTTAAAATATCAAGCATCACAAGAAAACCTATAATCCCAGAGTCGGCAAAAAAATTATTCCTAAAATAATAATGGCCGGAGGTTTCTACGCCTAAAATCCCATTTACTTCTTTAAGACGTTTTTTAATATAGATTCCGACGCGTTCCCTGATCGCTTCTCCTCCATAAATATTTACTATATCCGGAACTATTTGACTTACTACGGCCCCATAAACAACTTTGCTGTAGGGATTTGAAATTAAAAAATGCCTTGCCATAATGGCTCCTATAATTGACGGATTAATCGGTTCGCCATGTTCGTCAACAAAAATAATCCGATCGCCATCTCCGTCAAAAGCACAGCCAAAGTGATAATGGTTGTTTTTTACTTCACCGATAAGATCTAAAATATTTGATTTAATAGTCGGATCCGGCTTGTGGTACGGAAAATCGCCGTCCGGATCAAAATAAAGAGAAGTGTATTCCACCGGCAGTTTTTTTAAAATTTTTGTAAGTATCGGTCCGACTGTGCCCGAAGACGCATCAATTGCTATTCTCATAGGCCTCAAGCTTTCCGGATCAATAAAACTTAAAACGTGATTTACAAAATCCGCACCAATATCTTCTTCTACGACTTGCCCGGAATCGCCGGCTGGTTCAAGCCAATTTTTTTCTAAAATTATATTTTTTATGTTATCAAGGCCTGAATCAAGACCGATCTCATCAGCGTCTTTCCTCATCAGCTTAAAGCCGTTATATCCTTTTGGGTTATGCGAGGCCGTAATCATTGCGGCCGGAATATGCCTTTTTCCCGAAGCAAAAAAAACCATGTCAACCGTAACCTGGCCGATATTTAAAACATCAATGCCCGCATCGGTAATGCCGCGGATAAAAGAACGCGCTAAAACCGGAGAAGAAAGCCTCGCGTCTCGCCCGACAATAATTTTTTCTGGTTTTTCGCCTTCCGTCTCAAATAAATAAACGGCAAAAGCCCGGCCAATTTGATAAGCCGAGTGTTCATCGAGCTCGTCGGGATAAACCCCGCGAATATCGTAGGCTCTGAAAATTTTCTCATTGACCAATGTCATGTCCATATTATACTGTATATAACTATGGCACTCAAAATTGGTATCGTTGGTCTGCCTAATGTCGGCAAGTCAACACTGTTTAAAGCCTTGACGAGAGAAAAAGTTAATATCGCTAATTTTCCTTTTGCCACCATTGACCCGAATGTTGGCATAGTTAAAGTTCCCGATGAGCGGCTGGATCAACTTGCCAAAATGTCCAAGTCGCTAAAAATTATTCCGGCGGCTATTGAATTTGTTGATGTTGCCGGGTTGGTAAAAGGCGCGCACGAAGGCGCTGGTTTAGGGAATCAGTTTTTAGCGCATATTCGCGAAGTTGATGCCATTGTTGAAGTAGTAAGAGATTTTGAAGACCCGGATATTATTCACGTTGAAGGAAGTGTCAGCCCCGTCCGAGATATTGAAACAATTCAGCTTGAGCTTGTAATGGCCGATCTTCAAACCGTTGAAAAGCGCCTGATAAAAAATGAGAAAGAATTAAAAAGCGGCTCTAAAATCGCACAGGAACAAAAAATGATTTTAGAAAAAATTAAATTAGTTCTTGAAGCCGGCGATTTAGCCTCAAAAGTCAATTTATCAAACGATGAATTAAAGTTAATAAACGATCTTCATCTTCTAACGCTCAAGCCGATTATTTTTGTGTTTAACACCAAGGACGAAATGGAATCGGAAGATGCGATTGGCGTGGGAATAAATTTGGCATTTGAAGCGGAACTTGCCGATATGAGCGAAGAAGAAGCTAGAGAATTCCAGAAAGAATCGCATCTATCGGATTTAATAAAAATGGCTTATGCAGTTTTAGGTTTGATTACTTTTTTTACAACCGGAGAAGATGAAACCAGAGGGTGGACCATAAAAGCCGGATGGACCGCGCCTCAAGCAGGATCGGCAATTCATACCGATTTTGAAAACAAATTCATCAGAGCCGAAGTGATAAACTGGCAGAAATTATTGGAATGCGGCTCCTGGTCCGACGCCAAAAATAAGGGACTACTGCGAACCGAGGGTAAAGAATATGTAGTGGCAGACGGCGATGTAATTGAATTTAAAATTTGACAAGGCATATAAGATCGTGCTACTTAGAATCAAGTACCTGAACAAGTCCAAACAACACTTTTCCACCCAAAAGGAGAAAAACGATGGAAAACATTCTGCTTTTCGCCGGAACGGTTATTATTTACTATCTTATCTTGTTTATAGTGTTCTATGAAAAACCAGTACTCTGTACACCACAAGTTAAGCGAATAGCACTCATAGCACTTCTTGCTCTGCCGATTAACATCGGCGGTAATGTATTCACCATCGCCGGAAACGCAGTTGCCGAAAAAAGTATCTACTCAATTTTCTCCTTCTATCAAAAGGCTGGACAGGATGCGTTTACTGTCATGGGCTTTCCATATCAGAAGGCGGGGCGGAATGCAGTGACAATCTTTGGTATTCCATATCAGGAAGCGGAGCAAAATGCGGCGACCTTTTGTGGCCTTGCACATCAAAAAGCGAGTAGCAATGCAATCACTATATTCGGCCTTGCTTATCAGCAAGCAGGGCGAGATGCAGTGATGGTCGTGGGCCTTGCTTATCAGCAGGCAAAGCGGGATGCAGATGTCCTATTTGGCCTAGCGGTATATCAACGAGCAGAAAATAGCGCGGGAGTTCCCATTGCTATCGCGCTTTATCAGCGCGTTGGCGAAAAAACAAGAGCATTTGGGGCGTTCTCAACGTTGGCCAAGGATTAACGCTTTAGTAGGCACAATAATTTCTTCGGCGGCCGGAATTTACCGGCCGCTTTTACTTTCTAAAATTGTGTTTGACAATCGCCATTTTATTATGCTAATTTGTGAGCAATGTCTGAAACTGAAAACAAAAGAGAATACGAGATGTCATTCCTTTTGACCTCCGATATTATGGAGGATAAGCTTGATTTTGAAACTGCGGAATTAAAGAAGTTGATTTCAGAAAATGGCGGAACAGATATTGAGATAAACACTCCTGTAAATAAACGGCTGGCTTATCCTGTAAAAAAACAAAATCAGGCATATTTAGGTGTTGTTTATTTTAGTATTGACACAGAAGGACTGGATAAAATAAAAAGCGTTTTAGCTCTTAACACAAAATTTTTGAGATTTCTTATTTTAACCCATTCGACAAGCTCAGGGTTAATGCTGAGCGGAGTCGAAGCATTAAATAAGCCAAACAAACCTACAGCGGTACCTCTGCCGACAACACTACCTCGCGAAGAAAAAGTGACAGAAATTCCAATTGAAAGTTTTGATAAAAAATTAGAAAGTATATTGAGGGGCTAAGGCAATTTTAAATTTTAAAACCATGAATCTCAATAAAGTTTTTATCTTAGGAAATCTGACCCGTGATCCGGAATTGCGGCAAACGGCAACAGGCCAGAATGTGGCAACATTTGGCGTGGCTACAAACCGAATTTGGTCTAATCAGTCGGGAAAGCAAACACAAACCGAATTTCACAACGTTGTTGTTTGGGGACGCCTTGCCGAAATAGCCAACCAATATCTTGCTAAGGGCCGACTTGTTTTTATTGAAGGACGGCTTACAACAAGGACTTGGCAGGATCAAAGCGGCCAAAAAAGAAACCGTACTGAAATCGTTGGTGAAAACCTTCAGCTTGGGCCCCGACCGCAGGGCGTTTCTCAAGCATCAACGCCCGTAGCAACCGAAGCGCTTCCCGATGTTCAACTTGACGAAATGCCACAAGAAAAAGCCGTTGAAGAAATTAAAGTTGAAGACATACCGTTTTAATTTAATGGAAAAAATCAATTTAAAATTAAATATTTGCTACTTTTGCAATCAGAATATAGACAGCATTGACTATAAAGATGCCGATTTACTGTGCCAGTTTATTTCTGCGCAAGCGAAAATCATGCCCAGAAAACGAAGCCACTTATGCGCCTATCACCAGCGGCATCTGGCACATGCCATAAAACGCGCCAGATTTATGGCCATTCTTCCTTTTACAGCGCGATAACTATGAGACACTAGTTTCTTTTACCGATTTTTTAATACCTTGAGTTATATCTTTAACTAAATTCTGATTTTCCCTAAGGTACTGCCTTGCGGCTTCAAATCCTTGACCCAGTTTCTGATTTTCATAATTAATCCAAGTGCCTGATTTTGATAAAACATTGTATTTAAGACCGCAGTTTATTATATCTCCTTCTTTTGAAATCCCCTCGTTGTACATAATATCAAACTCGGCAGTTCTGAAAGGCGCCGCGACTTTATTTTTTACAACTTTAACATTAACGCGATTTCCGACAACGTCGTCACCTTTTTTAATTTGAGCGCTTCTTCTGACATCAAGACGAACAGAAGAATAAAATTTTAAAGCCATACCGCCGGGCTGGGTTTCGGGATTGCCGAAGAAGACGCCGATTTTCATTCTTAATTGATTTATAAATATCACGGCTGTATTGCTTTTAGCAGCAATGGCATTTAATTTTCTTAGCGCCTGCGACATAAGACGCGCCTGAAGGCCCATATGGGAGTCGCCCATTTCTCCTTCTATTTCGGCTCTCGGCGTAAGAGCCGCCACCGAATCAACAACGATAATATCGCAAGCGTTTGAGCGCACTAAACTTTCAACGATATCCAACGCCTGTTCGCCGTTATCCGGCTGGGAGATTAAAAGATCGTTAATATTAACGCCGATTTTCCTGGCATATTCGGGATCTAAGGCATGCTCGGCATCAACAAAGGCGGCTAGTCCTCCGCGCTTTTGCGCTTCGGCAACCACGTGCAGAGCCAAAGTAGTTTTTCCCGACGATTCCGGACCATAAATTTCGATAACTCGGCCTCTCGGCATACCGCCGACCCCAAGCGCCATATCAAGCGAGAGCGAACCGGTAGGAATAACATCAACGTCCACTTTAGAAACTTCGCCGAGTTTCATTATGGAACCTTCGCCAAAGCGTTCTTTTAAGCTTTTTACCGCTTCATCCAATGCTTTTGTTTTGGCATCGTTTTTTGGTTCTTTTTGTTTTGTCATAAATTTAATTTATTCTCTAAAAATTTGTCTTATTATTTTGGTAATTTTACCGAAATTATTAACCGATTTAATTTCAATAACATTGATGCCGGCGGCAAGTTGGATATTTTTTGAAAAACTGCCGTCCTGGGAAACATACACGCTTTCTCCATTGACTGTCAAATCAACGCCGCTGTCGGTTTTGCCATGAAAAAGAAGCGATTCTTCGTGCACAATCATATCCTCTTTCGGTTCTACAACCAAATTAGGCGGACCTATTAAAAAATTGAATTGGTACCATAAATAAGCAGATATCAAGACAAAAAGCATTCCGCCAAAAAAAATCGTCAGTTTTTTCGGCGTCAAAATAAAATATCGAGGTTTTTTCGGAGCGATAATGCTGTCAATATAAGACGGATCGCTTGTTGTATGACTTTCGTTTTTATACATTTCCATAATTTCATTTTCATCAAGATCAAGGAATTTAGAAATCCTTTTAAAGATTCCTGTTCTATAAACCGACGGGGGTAGTTTATTAAATCTCCCGGCTTCCAGCGCATCCAGGTGATAAATCTGGATTTTGGTAAGTTCGCCGAGTCTTTCTAAAGTTAAATTTTTTTCTTTTCTTTTTTCTTTTAAAAAATCGGCGAGCACCGATTTGGTTTTGTCGTCTTTATTCTTCATTGGTTTCATTTAAACTTATATCCTTTTGATTAAATTTATCAGAATAAACTTCTCTGGGTTTTGCGCCATCACCCGGACCAATGAGCCCTCTTTCTTCAAAAATATCCAGAAGTCGGGCCGCGCGCGCGTAACCAACTTTAAGACGCCGCTGTAAAAGCGAAGCCGAGGCCTTATTTGCTTGTAAAATTACCTCTTTGGCCTCTACAAACAATTCGTCGTCTCCACTCCCTGAAAATTCATCTGGGAAAGAAGGATCGGGAGATCCCCCGTAGGGGGACAAAATCGCCGGTTCTTCAGCTTCACTGCTTTCTGAAACTGGATTTTTTTCGGCAATATAATCAACAACTCTTTTAATTTCTTTTTCCAAAATATAAACGCCTTGAAGCCGACGCGGCTTACTAGCGTCGCCGGAAAGATAAAGCATGTCGCCATTGCCTAAAAGTTTTTCGGCTCCGGACATATCAAGAATTGTCCGAGAATCAACTTGAGAAGGTACCTGCAAAGCCATGCGACTTGTAATATTGGCTTTAATTAAACCGGTTAAAACTTCAACGGATGGTCTTTGAGTGGAGACAATAAGATGAATTCCAACGGCTCGCGCCATCTGCGCCAAGCGAATAATCGTGCCCTCAACTTCTCTACCGTAAGCCGCCATAAGATCGGCTAATTCATCAATGATGATAACAAGATATGGTATATATAGATCTTCCTCTTTTTTCCTCAAAACTTGGTTGTTATAACTTAATATATCTCTGACGTTAGCTTGTGAAAGCATTTCATACCTTTTCTCCATTTCTTTAACCGCCCACCTTAAGGCGTTAATTGATTTTTTACCGTCGCTTAAAACCGGCGTTAAAAGGTGCGGCAGATCACGGTAATAAGCCAGTTCCACTCTTTTAGGATCAATAAGTATAAATTTTAATTGACCCGGACCGTTCCGCCAGATAAGCGAGGTTATTATACTGTGAATAGAAACCGATTTTCCCGAACCAGTGGCTCCGGCAATTAGAAGATGCGGCATTTTTGAGAGATCGGCAAAAACCGGTACGCCGCTAACATCGCGTCCTAGGGCAAAAGTTAAAAGACTGGAGTTTTTAAAAGTATCCGAATCAAGCAAGCTGCCGAGCCGGACTAGCGCGATTGATTTATTGGGCACTTCAATACCAACAAGGGCCTTGCCCGGTATAGGCGCTTCAATTCTTAGCGGATGCGCCGCCAAAGCCAGTGCCAAGTCATTGTGCAGAGTGACGATTTTTGCAATTTTAACGCCTTGAGCCGGCCGTAAAGTGTATTGAGTTACCGTCGGACCAACGTTAACCTCACCCATCTCAACATCAATGCCAAAATGCTCTAAAGTTCTTTTAATGATATTAGCGCTGGCTTTTATATCACCGGACATCGGGCGGCTTTCTATTCGCTCAAGCAAGTCTATGATCGGCGGATTATAAACATTGCCGATAAACTTTGGAATTTTAAATTCGTTTTCCTCTTTACCCTCCGTAGCCTTGGCGAAGGAGGGCTTGCCCGTTTCTGGCACTATTACTTGTTTTTCTTCTTTGGCCGGCATGGCTTGATTTACAATAACCGGGTTAACAGCCGATTCGTCTTCCTCCTCTTCATCTTCGTTTTTCCCGATTCTTAAAGGAATATTTAAGACCATTAAAAGCGATATAAAAACTAAAGAAATAAGTAGAATGAGCGAGGCCCAAAAACCGAATATTTTATTTAAAGAAAGGGCTGCTATATAACCCGTTAAGCCGGCATTGTTATCAGAAAAGTAAAGCTCTGAAATACCCAAGATTGAAACCAAAAGCAAAAAGGCGCCAAATATTGTCACAAAGTAAATATGCTGGCGGCGCGATTTTAAAAATTCATAGGCCATCATTAAAAACACCGCCGGCAAGATAAAATAGCCCCAACCGAAAAGATAATTAAAAATTTTATAAACAAAATCGCCGAACGGCCCTGCTTTCTGCCAAACGCTTAAGAGAATGATAACAGCAAAACTAAAAAATAAAATCGCCAAAATAGCTTTCTTGGTCTGGTCTTCCAAATCAAAAAGAGGTTTTTTCGGATGAGACGGGGCCGGTTTTTTAATTTTCCTTCGTCTAGCCATAATGCTATAAATTTTATTATAAAACCCCGTTAGAAGCAAGTGCTCTATTAATTTAAGAATTGTAAAAATAAAAAGTTATACACAGTTTTTTCAAAAAAAACTTTATTTTAAATTAAAAAAATATTAAAATAAAGTAGGGTATTAACTTATCAACAAAGATTATAAATAACAACTTAGCGCTATGAATAAAAATTACGGAAAAGAATTAATATTGGATTTGCATAATTGCAATCCCAAAAAATTTAACAGAAAAATGTTGAGCAAATATTTTAAAGATGTGTGCGATTTGATAGATATGAAAAGATGTGAATTGTTTTGGTGGGATGATCACGGCGTGCCACCAGAACAACAGCAGACCCTACCCCATTTGAAAGGAACTTCTGCAGTTCAGTTCATAATGACGAGCAACATCACGATTCATACTCTTGATATTATGAGAAATGTCTATCTTAATATTTTTTCTTGCAAAGAATTCAATGCCTCTATAGCAATGGAATTTTCCAGAAAATTTTTTGAAGGCAAGGTGGTTAATTTTAAAATCGTAGACAGAAAATGAAAATTTACACTCACGAATTACTTATACCAAAAAATAAGTTGGATTTAAGAGGAATGAACAGCCTAGAGGAGTATTATAATCTTTATATTAGTTCAGAACTTCCCGCCTCGCATAGGGTTACCAGATTTGTTATTACTAAAACCGACCGAAGCGGCTATCAATGCGAACTGGATGTAATTGTTCCGGAAAAAAAAGAAGAATCGCGCTTCTTTTCACAAAAGGGCAATATATTTGATTTTCGCAAAAGGACCTATGAAAATACTGAAAAGTTTAATGCGGTTTTGCTTATACCTACCGGAATCGGAGCTGAAGTTGGCGGGCATTGCGGCGATGGTAATGCGATAGCAAAATTAACAGCCTCCGCTTGCGATACCCTTATAACGCATCCGAATGTTGTGAATGCATCGGATATAAATGAAATGTCCGACAATACTTTTTATGTTGAGGGAAGTATATTGACCAGGCTTTTGGGAGGGCAAATCGGATTGCAAGGCGTTAGATCAAACCGGATATTAACGTTGATGGATAAACACAAAGAAAAATTATTTAATGATGAAATAATAAATGCAGTATCATCGGCAAGGATAACGCTGGGAATAAATAGCGATGTTCACGAAATGAAAAAGTTGATTAATAGCGTTTCATGCTATTCCGAATCCGGAAGAGCGGTAGGAGAAATAAATTATTTAGAAAGAATTTTTGAAGTGATAGAAAAATATAAAGATAACTACGACGCAGTAGCACTATCTACATTTATAAGAGTACCTGAGCACTTTCATAAAAAATATTTTAAAGAAAGCGATATGGTTAACGCCTGGGGCGGCATAGAGGCAATGCTAACACATAGCATAGCCGAAGTTTTCAATATTCCGTGCGCGCATTCGCCAATGATGACGTCAAAAGAAATAATGCAGCTTGAACTAGGCATAGTGGATCCGCGAAAAGCGCCGGAAACATCGTCAACTACATATTTACATTGCATTCTAAAAGGTTTACACCGCACTCCGCGAATTGTTGATTTTAATAAAGGATTAACACTTGAAGACGTATCTTGCATGATAATTCCGGACGGTTGTATTGGTTTGCCCACCTTGGCCTGCTTAGAAAACGATATACCGGTAATTGCCGTAAAGGAAAATAAGAACAATATGAAAAACGATTTAAAACAATTGCCTTTCAAAAAAGACAAGCTTTTTATAGTCGACAATTACTTAGAAGCTGTTGGAGTAATGACTTCTTTAAAAGCCGGGATTTCTCCAGAGTCCGTCCGACGACCTATTAAATATACAACGCAAATTTAATATTTATTATTTTTAACAACGTTAAAAATACTAGGAAGTTCCAAGCCTAGCGCCCAGGCCGAAAAACCGTGAAGACGGTATTTTTTTATCAGTTCAATCTTTTTTACGACACTTTGAGCATTCTCGTACCATATAGTGTACTGTTTTGCCCTGTGCCAATATGTTAAATAAGCCGCTTCCATATCGGCACTGTAATAAGTTGAAACTTTATATTTTCTGAAAACATTATAAATCCCCTGCCTTCCGCCGATACCAATGCGCGCCCCACTTTCATTTTTCCACTGCCAATAATAAAGCGGAATGCCCAGTGATAGTTTTTCATTAGGTATAAGCTTCATACTGTAATCAAGAACTTTTTTAAGCCATATATATTCTACTACCGGCCCCTCTGATTCCGGATCGTCGTATGACATAAGGCTGATAAAATCCGCACTTGCGGCAAGTGATGAATAATCATAAACGCCGATTGTTTTCTGCCATAAATCATTCGGGTAGTCATTTGGATTATTTGAAACCTGCGCTATTACAGCAACGCTTAACATTAAATTATTTTTCTTTAAATCCCCGGCTACTTTACTCGCAAAAGCGGAATATCTATCCCGGTAAGAAACATCCATCTGCTCAAAGTCTAGCTGCCAGCCCCAGTAGTCACTCTTTTTCGCTTCATCAATAAGAGATTTTATTGCCGAATCTTGCTTTGTTTGATCGTCAAGAATCGCCTGATAACCGAGTTTGCTGAAATTGCCGTTTGTCACAAGCGGCATTATTTTGATTTTATTTTTTTTGGCAAATGACAGAACATTTTTATTTATCCTGCCTGAAAGTTTTCCCGAGCCGTCAAAAGAATACGATTGGGGTGCTAACACATCAATTGAACTAGGATAAGTAAACAAAGACTCCCGCGCTAACGCGCCCTCCCTATAATAGAAAATCCTGGTATAACTATATGGTTTTTCCTTGGTTGCCGCTAAAACGCTTGCGGCAATAAGGCTAAAAACCAAAAAAATAATCGCAAAAAATACAATTGTTCTTCTCATACTAACAATATTAGCAGTAAATTTTCTTATAGTGAAGGCGGGTAGCTTGCGCTACCCGCCGTTGATTGTCTTGAGAAACGATAGGACATTTCTCATGGCGTCGATCTCCGTGATGTCGAAACCGAACGCCGTAATAGTTACCAAGTGGCAAATAATGAAAAGCGCCATTAACGCAGGCGCACCGACCGTAATCCCTAAAAACAGTAATAAACCTTTTGAAATCGGAGTTTCTGGCACCATCCGCACGGTTATAGGGTGAACTACAGCATCACCCTTCCATGGTCCTCTGTTCATACTATACCTCCTAAAACTCTCCTTCGTTTAGGTACTTGTGGCCTAATAATAACATACTTAGCGCCTTCTTGTCAAATCAGCAGGGGCTTGTGCAAGGCATCAGAACCGAGTTTGAGAGATTGAATAGATTGATTTTGATTTCGGTGGTGAAATAAAAAACTGCCTTTACGACAGTTTACAGTGCTCTAAATGCTCCAACTACTTCTGTATAAATTTTAACTCCATCTTTTTCCATGGGAATAGAAAAATTACCTGGCAATCGTTTGCGCAACATAACATGAACACAAAAATCATCCTTGTCTGGCGCATTTGGTTCTTTACGTCCTACCTTTGATATACCACAACCATTTACATAATTGCTATACGGAGGTTTGGCAAGGTATTCATCTACACAAAACTTTGCAACTCTCTTTGCTTGTTCATTCGAAACAGCCATACGAGTGCTCCTGTTATATTTTATATTAAGAACTATATATTTTCGATATTACCATGTTAATAAAATAACCACAATCAGCAGTGGGCAATGGACGAAGTTAGAACCTGTTTGATGGCTGTTTCTGGTCGGTTACCTTTCGCTTTTGTAAGAAGTTGGTAAGTTATTTAAGAAATGTAGCAATGATAGACTTTGGCTTGAAAATGCGTTACAGGGGCGATTTTAGGCAAATTTGAGGGGTTTTAAGAGAAGGACCAGAGAGCTCCCTTCGCCGTTTGCTATCGTAAAGAATATACTTATCCCCAGCATATCTTTGACTCAAGAAATCTGTATGCTATAATGAAATTTATTATGAATAACCATATTATAAAATTCGCTACAGTAGAATTTGTTGTTATCGCATTTCTTCTCTTTATCATAGGAGGATTCTTTACTCGTTTAGTTCACGGTCAAACGTCAACACCTCCCATAATTGGACAGCAGGGTAATAATACTAATTCTGATTTTCAGCGCGATGTTGAAGAAGGAAAACAGCAAGTGAACAATGACAAAGATGCCCAGAATAACCAGCACGAAATAGACAATGAAGAAGATGAGACGGCGGGAGATCAACATGGTGATCAAAAAGCATTTAACGGAGAACAGTCAAAAAAGGAAATTGAACAAGAAATAGAAAACGAAGTTAATCAAGAAGGCGACCAGGGCAGTCATCAGGGCAATGAAGAAAATAATCATTCTTCAACTAACAATAATGCAACAAGCAGCTCTAATGGTAATGAGGGAGATTAAATACAATTTTTATTAAGCCGAAGTTATGAATAATAAAAAACTTGTTGTTGGCATCATAGTCGCTGTTGCTATCGCAGGACTGGTTTATTTTATTGCCCGTAAACCACAAGTAGCTCCGGTAGTAACTCCGACCCCTTCGCCACAAAATCCCCCTGTTGCTCCGCAGTTGAAACCACAACCGTCGCAACCACCGACCCCGTCTAAGACCGCTCCCACTCCAAAGCCAATCATTAAACCCAAGCCGAGCACAAAGGCAGCGATTACTAATGTAGTTTTGAGCCAAGCTATTGACGCTAATGGTGCTCCTGTAAACCCCGCAACCGCTTTTTCAGCAGGCGTGTCTACCTTTTATGCAGTTTTGAGTCTTAAAAATGCTATACAACGCACTGAGCTTTCTTATACTCGCTACTACGAGGGCAAGTATGTTGACGCTAAGGTCTCACACCCGACGCGAGATGGTGTTCGCTATTTCCATTTTGCATTTTCACTTAAGCCGGGACAGACTCGGAAAACGGGACATTATATGCTTAACTTTTACGTGAATGGCAAAAAAGCTCAAAGTATAAGTTACGAGGTACGTTAATTAAACAATTTACTGAAACAAAAAGATGCCCCTTCATAGGGGGCACCTTTTTGATTTTGATTTGTTACATTCTAACTACTGTTATAGCTTACCAATCTTTTGCTTCTTTTTCTGAACGAGTGAATATATCGCATAGATTATAATCGCCAGAATTATAAATCCTACAATAATGCCCAGCCAGACATTACCAGTTCCAAGAGTTAAGATTCCCCCAATTGCTGCTATAAGAGAAGGCTGTGGTGTTTGAGCTGTTGGTTGAGGAACTGGCTGTGCAGCCGGTTGTGTCGGAGTTATTGGCTGTGGCGCTGGAGCAACTTGAGTCGGAGCAGGAGTTGTCGGTTTCGGAGCAGTAACTGCCAGTGCCTTTATGGTAATTGATACCGGCGATCCGCTTAAGGCGCTCTGGCTATTTACTTCAAAGGCCAGTGAGTTACTTCCTATCGTGATGGTTCCACTTCCTGCTTTTTTGGCGTAAAAAGAAACTGTGCCAAAAGTGGTAGCAGAAGAAAACCCATTTGGATAACCAGCACTTTTAATCAAGACACCATTGGTATTGTCTGTTAGGTCATAACCGGGCTGCGTTAGAGCCATCCAAGTGCTGCCAAGGGTAAAGGAATTTACCTGAAGCAGATCGGCGGGATAATTCAATACAACTTTTTCAACATAGTTACTGGTGCCTTGTGGGTTTACAACAACTGACACATTAAAATTCTGTCCCGGCTTAACACTAACGCTGGCTGGCGAAAATGAAACGGTAGTAGCTGCCAATGTTGGCATTACCAGAATCAATGCGCCGAGTGCTGCTAATGTGATTGTTAATATATTTTTTTTCATATGTTTATTTTTTATTTTGTCCAATGAGCCATTAGCCAAACGAAATCCAAAATACCTACCGTTGCATCGCCGCTAAATGCGGCAATGTTATTTTGGCCGGGTTGACCCCAATTGGCCATCAAGACAACAAAATCTAAAATACCAACTTTGCCACCATTATTGGCGATTCTTTGAGCAGCGGCGCTTAGAGCGGAATTTGAAGTAGTGGTATTAGTAACGCCGCCACCTCCACCTCCACCTCCACCGCCTCCGCCACCACCGGAAGGAGCTGGGGCTGGGGTTGGAGCCGCAGCTGGTATATTTATGGCATACAAATATGATGCAACGGTTGAAGATTGATTATTCGGATAGCAGGATATGGCTTTAACTACCATTGATGAGTTCACGGAAATGGAGATGGAATAAACTGTTCCCGTAGAGCAGGTTGGCGCAGTGTCATTCGTAGTGTAATGGATACTTGTTGACCCAGAAGCAGTCAGCGTAACGCTTTGCACTGAAGTATATGTTCCAGCAACGGGGCTGGCTACAGGTGGGGCTATAACAACTCCTTCAATAGGGCAATTCAGTCCAGTACAAAGCGTTCCCGTGACTACAGAAGCATAGATACTTGCCCCAAAAGGTAGCAATACCCCTACCAAGAATGCCAGTATTATTATTTTGTAATTTGTTTTTTTCATACTTTAATAATTAGCTGTGATTCCCGGTAAATTAGAGTGACTGTACTGCATAATTTGTAGAGTACGCACCTCCCGCTGTCACTACTGGAACCTTTAGATCAACCGTAACTTGAACCTGTCTACCTTCTTTATTCGCATCAAGATCACCTGTTAAAGTAAGAGTTGTGGTGTAAGTATTGGCTGCCGTTACTGGTATAGCTGAGGATGTTGTAGAGGCATTAGATGACTGGGCTGAATAAACACGCATATTATTTGCAGTTACAATGCTATTTGCCCCACTTACCCAATCACCGAATTTAAGAGATAAGTTTGTCTCATTAGTAGGAACCGTAATCAAGAATGTCCATGAACCACCATTTGCATAAGAGGCATCAGCTGTCATTGTGCTATTAACGGTGTTTATACCGGTTACAGCAAGCGTACCATTTCCTTGTACTGCTGGATCAGCATTTACCTGATATGACACCGTCATGTTCGCAGTGTGTCCTGTCGAAGAAGTAACGATGACATTGTATGTATGAGCGCCGAGTGATGTTGCGCCTGCCAAGGTGTCAGCGGTGATAGTTGCACCTGCTGTTAC
>Ga0209515_10000534_pt1 | contig 67616 bp, 79 predicted proteins | sample Subgroupgradi54m_FD_187454 | JGI IMG/M metagenome (GOLD analysis project Ga0209515, IMG submission 187454) | Subsurface groundwater microbial communities from S. Glens Falls, New York, USA - GMW60B uncontaminated upgradient, 5.4 m (SPAdes)... ...
GTGAGCCATTACCTCACCAACAACCTAATCAGCCGCCGACTTATCCTACAGTGTTTCCTTTGGAAGATAACCCATTCCAGGAGAGATCTTCTATCCGGGTTTAACCTCAGTTTCCCAAGGTTTTCCCAGGCTGTAGGGCAAATTATCGACGTGTTACTGAGCCGTACGCCGGTGACTATCTTGCGATAATCCCCTGACTTGCATGGCTAATCCGAATTCCAAGAGCAGCATCCTCCCGCGGGATCAACGGGAATTATGTACGCCTATAAAGACTTAAAGCACAATTAAAAAAGGACTCTCTACTTCTTTCAACATCTATACTCACTCATACCAAATCTGAAGATGAGGTACTCACGTCGTTCTATCATGTATTCTCAGAAAACGTTCTAGTACGAAGCGTCTCGTCACAGAAAGTATTCGAAGGGATTCATTTCCCCTTTATATAAGTTATTGTTTTCTGAAGGTTTTTCGAGGGAAATGAGAAAGAGTCTTAAAGAAAAACAAAAGAGCAGTCAGATGATGAATGCAGTTATCTTCGACATGGATGGAGTGATCTCAGACACGCAAAAGTTACATGCGCAGGTTGAAGCAGAATTATTGGGAAGATATAATATAAAACTGACTCCGAATGAGATTACGCAACAGTATGCAGGTGTGAAAACAGAACAGTACTTTGCAGAATTACTCAAAAGTACAAATGCAAATATTCCCGAATTAATGAAAGAAAAATGGGGATCAATGGAAGCGCTTGCACGAAAAGAAGTAGAACCGATCCCAGGTGCGATTGAACTCATTCAAAGATTAGATCATGAAAAGATTCCACTTGCAGTCGCCTCAGCATCAACCTTAACATTTATTTCAATTGTCTTAGAAAAATTACAGATTCGGCACCATTTCAAAGCAATTACCAGCGCAGAAGAAGTGAAGATCGGAAAACCTGATCCCGCAATTTTTCTCTTAGCAGCCCAACGCATCAAGATGAAACCAACAGAATGTGTCGTCATTGAAGATGGAAGAAATGGAATGATCGCAGCAAAACGCGCGGGCATGCAGTGTATTGGTTTAGTCACAAATAAAAAAGAGAATTATCCGGCAGATGTTTTGGTTCAGAGTTTAACAGAAGTCAATCCAGAACGAATAAAAAATCTGTAACTTATCTCGCAAACCGTGCGCCATTCGGTCCACGTGCTTCTAACGTTTCCATATCTTGTAGAACTTTCATTGCTTGTTCAAAATAAGGAGTAATAACATCAGGTCGATCACTGGAAAAGATGGTGTGCTCTTCAATGCCCTGTCCTGCATAAGTAAACAAGTGTTGATAACTCCCATAGATTAATTCATTATATTGGTCCCCATGAAAGAGGATAGACTTGAGTGGACGAGCAGAACTATAGGTCTTTCCCTTCGAACTAGCCGCGCTATTCTCATACAGATGTGCTGCAAGAACACCCTGTTGTGCATCGAGTTTGAGGATCATAAGATACCTGCTCCAACCAGTAGAGGTATCAGCAACATCAATTGGAGATTTGGTAAAATGATAATTATCAAGAGAAAGCGCAACGATTCTATTTTTCCCAAGATGTTGATCATAAAGTACTGTATGAGGAGAGATTCCATCAGGAATAAAATTTTTATCTTTCAATTGAAAATAAATTTGGGTACTCTCTTCACGATATTCTGCAGGAAGCATAGAGGGAGCACTCGCCTGTGCTAATGTTTCTAATGGTCCAAAAAATTTATTGTTCAAATCCCGTGTTTTTTCAGTATATTCTCTCTTTTCTGCATTGCGCACTTCTTGGAGTCCATCAATCCGTTGTTGGGTCTTTGCTTCGATAGCAACAACTTGCGTCCGATATTGTTCTTCAAGATCGTGTTCAAGTTGAGCATAATGTGCTTTCGTTGTTGTAGTTAATTGACTATGTGCTTCTGTATAAGTTGCAACACCAACGCCACCAACAGCACCTAATGCTACACTCGCCAAAGCAGCAATACCCGCAATTTTTCCAAGACGTTTTAATTGTTTACGACGTGCTTGTTTGCGTTCTTGAGCTTGTTGTACAATTCCCTCTTCTTCAGCATGCATCGCAGTATAAATTTGACTTAAGATCGCACGAGGAACATCAGCAATAGAAAGCGTTTCACCAATGCGTGCATTGAAATCTGCTTTGTCATCAAGTTGAATAGGATCTCCAGGACGATGATACGTTGTAATCCTCCCAACAAGATCACTTATATCTGCATCAGTAGGATCACGACCAAACTGTTCACGAAAGGAAGCAGCAAAATCATCTCCAGAAATTTCTACAGGTTGTGGTGAGGAGCGGGATCGTAACATAAAGAAATTCAAGAAGAAAAAAGATTATAAAGCTTGTTTATCGTTGTGCACGACGTCGACGTTTCTCTCGACGAATACGCTTACGTTGCCATTTCCAGCGCATCTGCCGTTTTTTCTTCCAACGTCGGGAACTTCGTTTCATTACAGTTCGGAAAACTCATGCCCTTTTTAAAGATTGTGCTTAGAAATGGGATAAAGAAAGCTTCTTTAAGGAAATGATCAAAAATTCAGGATGATTTGGAAAGCAGCAGCGATTCTGATTAAAGAGAATAAATTACTCATTGTCAAATCCACAAAAGGATCAACCTGGATCAGTCCTGGTGGGAAATATGAGAAAAATGAAACACCAGAAGAATGTTTATCCCGAGAATTACAAGAAGAATTAAAAATTAAACTGAAAAAAGCAATCTTCTATAAAACCTATCAAGAAAAAACAGCCGTGTTTGATGGTGTCCCATTGCAATTAGATTTATTCTTTGTCGAATACGAAGGAATACTATCTCCAGCTTCAGAAATTTTAGAATGTTATTGGGCAACGCCAGAAGAAGTGCTTACAAAAAAATTAAATGTTGCGTCAGGCATTCAACGATTAGTTCCCGATTTAATTGAAGACGGGTATTTGAAAAATTAATTGTGAAAACTATTCAAATAAGCTGCATATCCAAAATCTTTTACTTCATGCCCAAGATTCGTCACCATAACACGCGTTTTATTCACGCTTCGATCTGATCCAGGATAACGATACGGTCCTTCTGTTGGATCAATGACGACACAGCGCACACCATAATTATTCAAATCATAAGAAGTAATCGTATTAATCTGAGATTGATATTGTGGTTTTGGTTTCAAATAGTATGCAACATCAAGTTGAACGCGCGACTTCCCAGAGTCAGCATCATTCTGAAGAACAAGCGCCCCAAACGATGTGAGATTAGTACACGAGGTAGAGAAAGAGACACCTTCACCAGAACAGCCCTCATAAGAACGAAAATTCGTTCCGCCCGTTTTAAGTTCATCAAGATCAACATCAGATTTTAAGACATATGCATGAAGACCATCCTCTGCATGTACGGTATAATCAATCCGAACAGAATCGAAATAAGAAGTATTGAAATCAGCCCAAGAAGTATCAAACCAATAATACCCTGCTCCCTTGAATAATTCTTCTACTTTGGTTTTAGGGGTATATTTATAATAAAGCTCTCCATCAATTGTCACGAGTTTGATATCCCAATAATCAGTACTGGATGCACTCTTCGTCCATTGTTGAGTAAGATAATCATTAACAGATTGAGATGCATATTCTTGTAATCGACTGACATTGAGATTGCAGGCGGCAGCATACGCGTGATCAGGCGTAAGAACCGTTGCAGTTTCAATTCCTAAATTTTCCATATACGAATTTGCGAGGATAGAAAGATCTTCACAGTCTCCGCCATTAATTGCAAGCGTCTGTTCAGGAGTTTGAATAATCTGTCGTCCCCTTGGATCATTGACATAACGTAAATGTTCTGTGATATAACGATAGACTGCATTAACACTACATTCTTTATCCCCTGAAGGACAATCTTTAACAATTTGTCCAGCCTTCTCTCTGATATTCACATCACTGGTTTTGACAACAGAACTATACTGTTCAACTGCCTTGAGTAAGGATTCGTCTTGAGCTAATGTTGAAGTATTAATAGGTCGTGATCCAACAATTTTCTGATTTGATTCTCCAAAATCTTTGATACAATTACAGGTATAGATTGAAGGGCTTGTTAAATTTGCTACCCCTGTTAAAAAAGGTTCGAGAGAATCACAATATGTCGAACATTGCAAATTTGCACGTTCAGCATAACTAGGAGAGGAGATTGACCCAGATTGAATAAAAAAAGCAGTGATACCAATCGCGATAATAACCCCCATGAGAACAAAGAAGCCAATGATAAGATAAAGAAATATCTTGAGAAAAGATGAAGTTTTTCCTGCTGATTTTCCAGAATCACCACTTTTCATAAGAGGTAAAAGATTTGTTCCACTTTTTATTTAAATTAAGCCTTCTTAAAATCATCTTTCAAATCACAAAACATTTCCAGAAAAAACTGCGTCGCATGTTTTACTTCTTTCTTACCTTGTTTCGTCAACTGATATTTTTTCTCTTTACCTTTAGAATCAACTTCTTCAATCAATCCTTTTTCTGTTAAACTTTTCAAGACAGGATAGATTGTTCCGGGACTTGGCTTCGTTCCTTTCCGTTTTTTAATCTCTTGACGGATTTCTTCTCCCGACATAGAACGCATCGTAATTAATCGTAGCACTAAAAAACTTAAAAATCCACGCATCTCACAACCCTTATCCATAATAACCATAATAAACCCAGCTATAAATACCTTCTGTTTATTGAGTATCGGAAAACCGATATATTTATATAAAACACCTACTAATATCGTATATCCGATAGAATTCGGTGGAGGAAATATGGATTTACCGTGGGGCGATGAACGCTCAAGAAAATTTGTTACAAATGTAGGATTAATTACAAGTAATGGACCGCATGGTCAAAATGTGATGTCAGCAGAATGGACACACCATGTTTCATACAACCCAGGCTTAATTGCAGTTTGTGTTCGTCCAAGTAATGCAACAGCAGAGAATATTGAAAACACGAAAGAGTTTGGTGTCAGCTTAGCAAGTATAAAACAAAATGAAATCGCAAGCATTGCTGGCGGATCTTCAGGGAGAACAGTAAATAAAGTCCGGGCCTTAGAAGAGTTAGGATACAAGTTCGAGAAAGCGAAAAAAATCAACACCCTCTTAGTTGAAGGAGCTGCATTGCAGATCGAATGTAAACTAGTGCAATCAGTAAAGATTGGAAGCCATACGATCTTCATTGGAGAAGTCGTTGAAACAGGTTTCGGAAAAGACGAACCATTAGCATTTCACGGTGGAAAGTTCTGGAAATTAACAGAACAACTCCAGAAATCAAGTGAACAACAAATGGAACGCATGAAAGCTACATTAGAGAAAAATAAAAAGTAGAATTTAAATAACAAAACACGAAGAAAAATCCCAATGAAACGAGCAGTTATCAAACTTGATCATGTCTCAAAAATATATAAAATGGGAAAGGTCAAGGTTGAAGCACTGAAAGAAATTTCATTGCAAGTCGAAGAGGGAGAATTTCTCGCGATTACAGGCAAATCTGGTTCTGGAAAATCAACCATGATGAACTTAGTAGGATGTTTAGATATTCCCACAAAAGGAAAACTCTACTTAGACGGTAAAGATATTACGAAATTAGATGAATCAACCCTCTCTCAAATTCGTGGAAGAAAAATTGGATTTATCTTTCAGCAATTCAACTTAATCCCAACATTAACCGCAGAAGAAAATGTCATGCTTCCCGGTGAATTTCAAAATAAAGATTCAGAAAAACTAAGAATACGTGCACGACAGTTACTCCATCAAGTAGGAATGGGCGAACGAAAGCATCATCGACCAACACAATTAAGTGGTGGACAGATGCAAAGAGTAGCCATCGCGCGAGCCTTAATCAACGATCCTGAAGTGATTTTAGCAGATGAACCAACAGGAGCATTAGACACAAAAACAGGGGAACAAGTCATGGAAGTCTTACAAAACTTACATCAAAAAGAAGGAAAAAGTATTGTGATTGTAACGCACGATCCATCCTTAGTCAAATATGCAGAACGTGTTGTCGAGTTAAAAGACGGAATGGTTATAAATGAATATCACCACAGGAAACAAAAATGAAAGCCACAATCATAACGATTTTTATAGTCATTCTTTTGCTAACATCTGTTGTCCATGCAGAAACAGCCTTAAATTTTAGCCAACAAAGTAGTCAAGCAGTGAATCTTCGTGGCGGAGATATCGGACAATTTAGTGTGAATGAAGTACGTCAAGATCCTTTACCAGCAAATCCTGGAGAATATACAGATCTGTACATTAATTTGGATAATCTCGGTGGCGAAGTAAAAAATCCACAATTCCAATTAACCTTACCATACCCATTATCGATGGATCCATCAAGTGATCAAAATGATCGACCAACAACGTTAAACAGTGGCGATCGTCTTTCATTGCGCTATAAATTACGTGTTGATAAACAAGCATTGCCAGGCGATTATGAAGTCCAATTTCATGCATTCAGCGGTTCACAAACATCTTACCCTTATTATTTCAAAGTCAAAGTCGATGACGTAACGTCAAGCTTCGATGCAGCATTACAAGAAGTCACGAAAGATGGTGGTTCTTTAGCATTATCCAATATTGGAAAAAACACAGCGAATGCAATTACCGTCAGATTAGATGAGCAAACAGATTTTGATTTACTTGGCTCAACATCGTATATCATTGGAAACTTAAACGCAGGGGATTACACATTATTAAATATCTTAGTCAGTCCAAAAGATGCAAGTAAAAAACAATTGAAATTGCATGTCGTTATTGAATACACCGATACGGTTGGTAATAGAAGAACCGTTGTTAAAGATTTACCTATCTTAATGACCTCAAAAATTAAACAAGGATTCCAAGATTTAGATCAAAATATTTTAACGGCAAGTATCCAAAAAGAAACCAGCAATCCAACAACATTAATTATTGTGATTGCAGTAATTATTATTGGAGTCATCGGATTTTTTATGTATCGAAGAAAAAGGAAAAGAAAGGATGACGAATGAAATCAGGAAAAGCGCTCAAGATTGCGCTGAATATTATCTTTCACAGTAAATTACGAAGCTGGTTAACCATTATTGGGATTGTGATTGGGGTTGCGGCAATTATTGCGATCGTTTCTATTGGCAATGGCTTTCAAAAAGATATTCAAGAGCAATTAGGTGGCTTAGGTTCAGATACAATTAATATTAACTCTGGTTTTGATCGAGCAAGTCAATGTCCTGGCCCCCAATGTCGTAGTCGTCCTGGTGAAACACCACAAACAGCAAGTATTTCTCCCTTAACAAATAGAGAAGTGCAAGCGATTCGTTCAATTCCCGATATTAGTGCAATTGATACCTTAGTCGATGGAAAAACGGAAGCGTATTATTTAGGAGAAACGGCCTCGATTAATATTGAAGGCGTCGATACACAAGTATGGAATAAAATGACGTCCTCGACGTTAGCAGAAGGACGATTCTTAAATCCCGGAGATGCGAATGCCGTCGTTGTTGGAAATGTCATCGCGAAAGAAGTCTTCAAACAACAAGTGAGTTTAAATCGAGTTATTTCGATTAATAAAAAACCATTTAGAGTCGTTGGAATTTTAAAAGCAAGTAGTGGATTTGGTGTTGATGATCGAAAAATATTCATGCCCTTTAGTAACGCACGAGACATTTTAGAAAAACCAGAAAAGACCTATGATGCGTTAGTGGTGAAAGTCCGTGATCAAAACAATATCGATGCAGTTGAACAAGAAATTGAACAACGATTAATGATTGTGCGACGAGTAACAACTGATACGAAAGATTTCACAGTTATTTCCATGAAAACAATTCAAGAACGAGTCAATGCAATCTTACAAGGATTTACCATTTTCTTAGGAGCGATTGCTGCAGTGTCGTTAATTGTCGGTTCTGTCGGGATTGCAAATACGATGTTCACGTCTGTATTAGAACGAACAAAAGAAATTGGAATCATGAAAGCAGTTGGTGCAAAGAATGCAGATATTATAGTGATTTATTTATTAAATTCTGGATTAGTAGGTTTAGTCGGTGGAATCTTAGGTGTTTGTATGGGTGTTGGCATTGCAATTCTGATTCCGAAATTAGGCGTAAGTTTAGCAGCAGGTGGACGTCCACTTACCACAGATGTCTCAACATCCTTAATTCTGTTTACATTATTCTTCTCAATGATCTTAGGAATGATCGCAGGTGCAATTCCCGCGTATAGAGCCTCACGATTGAAACCGGTAGAAGCATTACGCTTTGAATAAACTAATAAAATTCTTGATGAAATAAATATTGTTCAACAGTCCATAATCCGCCGCCTTTTGCAATGAAGATTAAAAAGATAGCGAAATAAAGTAATGAAAGTTCTCCACCATTCTGGACTGGAATCAATCCCTGAGGCGCATGCACCATCAGATACGCAACTAACATTTCAATTGCTAAAACAAATGAAACAGGTCTGACGAAAAACCCAACAGCGAATAAGAATCCACCAAAAAATTCGAAAACACCAGCAATCCCCAGTAAACTCAATAAGGGTTGTGCAGTACCCCCAAACAATCCAAAGAGTAATTGTAGTCCATGTTGAAAGAATAAGAATCCAATAAAAATCCTACCCACCGTAAAAAGCAATTGCTCATATTTCTGGAGCATGGTTAATGGATGCATAGAACTCTAGATAGAAAGAAGTTAATAAATATTCCGTAACGAAAGACTTATATGAAGAATTAAAAAAAGAAATTCCTATGGGTACACCAAACCACCATTTTTATAAACAAACGGTCAGTTACTTGGTTCATGTTGGGCCCGTAGCTTAGTCTGGGGGAGCTCCCGTCTTATATGGCGAAGTTTCCTAAGACCACGGGTGGTCACCAGTTCAAATCTGGTCGGGCCCACGTTTATTTTACCCGCCCTATCCGAAAATATTTCAAAGAATCCAACGCAAGATATATAAATAAGTGAGCACACTTATCTACAAAATGACAAATATTACACTCTCAATAGAGGACTCCGTGTATAATAAAATGCACGAATATTCTGAAATAAAATGGAGTGAGTTTATACGGAAAACAATAAAAAAGAGACTAGAGGAACTCAATAGTCTAGAGAAAAATAAGAATAAAGAAGGAATTCTTACTATGCTTGCTTCTGAAGCAGTGTTAAAAAAAGATTGGGATAATGAAGCGGATGAACGGTGGAACAATGTATGAACAGAAAGAGATTGTGTTGATTCCTTTTCCTTACTCTGATCTTACTGGTTCAAAATTAAGACCAGCATTAATCGTTTCAAATAATAAACTCAACAAAACAGAGGATAGATTATGCTGTTTAATAACAAGTAACAAACCGCAAGAAGCAATAAAGATAGTCAATTCTTCATTTGAAGAAGGGAAACTTCCTTTCGAAAGTTGGGCAAAACCACAAAGACTATTTACAATAAATGAAAAAATAATAAAGAAAAAATTGTGCACAATTAATGATCGTTTTCATGGAATAGTTGTAGAAGCAATTAATAGTTATATAAAGAAAGAATAATCTTAGTTTTATACGAATAATTCTAAATATAATTGCTGATGCACAGGATCTTCAGGCAGTAAATCCATCGCACGTTCAAGTGCTTTCTTCGCTTCAGATTTTCTTCCTAACTTAACTAAAGCAACACATTGCATAACGCGAGAAAATGAATGATCATCAAGTGCAATTGCCTTTTCAACATACTCAAGAGAAGTAGGAAGGTTATTCGCCTCCATCGCTAATCCGGCAAGTATTTTCCAAAAGAGGGCATAATCCACATGCTCTCGTTCAAGTAATCGTAATGCTTGAATTGCAAGAGGATCAACGTTAAGGTTATGATATGTACGTGCAGTCTCAACAGCGACAACAGGGTCATTTTCTCCGCGTTCAACTAATCGCAAATGGTATTGTTCAACATCATTAAGAAAAGGGAAAAATGCTCGGGGATCATGCTGAGCAAGATACTGTTTTGAACCAATGCGAGAAATTGCTTCAATAAGTTCATCTTTGGTTTCAGGCTTTTTACCCTCAACAAAGGCACGCATTTCACGTTTTTCTAAAGCAAGACGCATAGGATACTTTGCAGTATAAGCAGAATGATCTTTATCATGATCAACCAGGACTTCAAGAGGCCCTTGTCGCGCAACAGGATAAACGAGTTCCCAACACAATCCTTTATGTCTCCCTTTTGTTCGATCATAGAGCCGAGGTAATTGATAGGTTATTTGTTCTCCACGAGGACGTTGTAAGATTAAATATCGATCATATCTAGGATGATCAACCGCAGAGCGAATACGATCAATAAATCGAGGATGAATAGATTCATCAGTATCTAAATGAAACACCCAATGATGAGTTGCATGATCATCTCCAACACAACGAGGTGTCGAATAATCAAATTCTTTCATCGGATAATCAACAACACGAGCACCAGCGTTCTCAGCTAATTTTAATGTACCATCTGAAGATCCAGTATCAACATAAATAACTTCATCACCAAATTGTAATCCATTTTTCACAACAGCAGCAATATGATCTGCGTTATTCTTTCCAATAACGACAACTGAAAGTCCTGTCATATTAAAACTTCCCTTCTTCTAAACTATCGAATTCCCAATGTGGGGTAAATTGTGTCCGATAAGATTCTCCTTTCCGTAACTCATGAAGAAAAATTTGTGATCCAGAAATCGTACCATAACGCATATCCTGATCAAACTGTACTTCGATCTTGCCTTCAGCAGAATTGGTTTTCTCTTGAACTCGAATCCCAGTAATATAAGGCAAAATAAGTTGTGCATACTCAGGATGAGGGATTGGACAACCACAAGAGGGGTTAATAGCCACTGCCTCACATGAAGGTGTTTCAGGTGTCCCACAAACTTCAGTAGGTAAAAATGCAGATAGTCCTAATCGAGTAACGAGAATTTCATCAGGTTTGAAACTTCCACCTAACGTCGTTCCATAAGATCGTTCATCAACAGGTAAAAACAAATCAACAGCAGCTTCATAATTATGATCCTTCACTAAATGTTCTAAATGACGAAAAAATTTCTGCGTCATAATGCGTCGAGAAGGAACAAGTGCGTCACTATCTCGAATATCCCGAGTAATCGTAAAGTATCCCGGATCTAATGTTTCGGGATAGCGTTCATAAAATTGGCGATGCTCAGCAACAATCTGTTCAGCAGTTGGACGCTCTTGCTCGTTAAATGATCTGAGTTGTCGATCGACACGTTCTTCACGTTTCGTTTGCGCATCTTTCTTCTCTTCAGCTTCTTTTCTTTTAAGTATTTCGACGCACTCACCATACTGGGCGTAAGCAAGATCTTTGAACGAGTTAGCTAATGTATCATTCATTCCATGACGAGACGGAAATGCCCAAACATAGCCTGCAACAAGAACAGAAGCAGTCCAAAAGCCAATTTTATAGAAACGATTTGAATTCATAAAAACACGAAGAAAGAAAATGTTAAAAAGCTTTAGTTCGAAACGTCATGCGCAATTTCGAGAGCAGAAGGATAACCTAATGCACGAGACTCTGCAGAAGTATAGCGTACTAATTCTCGTAATGCCGTATCATATTGATCAAAAGCGTAATCGCGCAATCCACGGAGTAATGGATCGTCTTTATTCCTATGAGGAACAGCATACATCCCTTCAGCAAGACGAAAATTCAAACTTAATTGCGTTAATTCTGTTTCAAGTGTTCCTGCCGCACGAAGTTCTTGTCTTCCAATCTTTGCTTGAATCGCATGGAGAATAACGCGCGAATACGCTTGTGCTGTTTCATACTCTCCTAAGAGTGGAGTTCCAATATCACGAGGATCAGGAAACCGATAACCAGAATTTTTAGCAGCACGAAGATCCTGCGAAGCCATTCCAAAAAGTCCATCAGAAAGATCAATCACATCAGCAGGAGGAGAAAGCAGTGCAACATAACCAGGAACTTCAGTATGATGATGTGCGGCAATGATCCGTGCTTGCAATGCAACAAATGCATTCGTAAATGTTTCTCCAGTAATAATCATAAAAAAGAAAAAAGCAAGAGATTAATAAATTGAATGGTTAGTGAACCGTCGCCTGCGCATCCAGAAAATCTCGGACAGTCCCATACGTTCTTCGTTCAGTAAAATACTCAATGGTGGTCGCAACAAGTTGCATCGTATAAGAAACCAGCGTATCAACATCAGGTTCTTCTGGAGATACAGAGAGAGCAGCTTCAATTGAGTCTCCAAACAAATTCGTAACGCGCTCAAGAAGACAGTTCTTACAAAGCCGTTCTCGAGATAGATCGGCACGGGTTTGCGCAACTGCTCGATCAATATACTCATGTGCAGGAATACCTAATCGCCAAAAATAATCTAAAGCCGCATGCGAACGAGAAACAAAATGCGCGGAAGGTACCTCAGAGATACTCAGAGTATCCAGTTCTGGCATGCTGATAAAGGATAGAAGAACTATAAGAAACTATTCATTGATGAGCGTTAGCTTTAAAAGCAATGATCATTCTCGTTTTTCTGTGCCCCAATCGTCTAGTTCGGTCAAGGATACGAGCCTTTCGCGCTTGTGACACGGGTTCAAATCCCGTTTGGGGCGTTTTTATCATTCAAAGAATTTATAAGGAATGGGTGTTCTTTCTTTTTATGGATCTTAACTTACAAGCGAAAGAAAAAATTTATGCTCAAGGCAAACCAAACAAACTGGGTTTTATTCTATCCCGTTTTGTTTCACGATTTATTCTCTACATCATTCTCATTCTTTTCTTTTCATGGCCATTTTTATTGGCAAGGGCAAAGCCACTCAATATCTCTTTAATCCTTCTTCTCTTCGCGCTCTTACTGTATAATCTCATTGCTTCTTTTATTGCGTATACAAAATATAAGTATTGGATTACAAATTTTCGCGTTATTGGGAGTAGAGGTGTGATTAGTTATAGTATTGAATCTATCCCTCTTGAGAATATCACAGACGTTACTCTGAACCGAAGTATTATTGATCGCTTCTTAAATCAATCTTCTTTGTTAATCGTTCCGATTGGGGGATTAGCTACTCGACGTGGTGGACCGAATTATTTTCCTGCACTTGGTCGGACTCAAGCTCTTGAATTACAAAAATTGATTTTTAACTTACGTGATGAAAAGAAAAACAAATAATCTTTCTTTGTCTTCTCTTTCAATGAATCATTTAAAAACCGTTGGTATTATTGCTGAAAAAAATCTTGAGCAACTTCCTGAAATTTCTGTAATCTATTCTCTCCTTCTATTTAGTGTCCTCCGATAGGATAGGGTAACGGATCGCGGGGTGTTCGTTGTTCTTTTAAACTAAATTGAGATTGTTTCTTTCCTTTGAGGAGTTCGTATCCCGCGAACGTAAGTACTCCCCCTTCAAGGAGGATTTTGATTCCTTCGATCCCGCGCGCGCGCCAAACATATCCGTTTTGTTTTAAGTAATAAGAATAAGGATTTTCATAAAAAGGAATAATCCAACGTCCTGTCGTTTGCCAGCCATTCTCTCCAGACACCCCATACCATTTTCTCTTCTCTTCTTGGACTGGAATCTTATCATTTATTATAGGAATTGGGATTATAGGGATGGGAATTGGCGGTGGTGGGGGAGTTGAATTTCTTAATTCAGTCATTCTCTTCTCCCGTGCTTGTTTCACATAATCTTGGCCATATTGGATTAATGTTTTTGTTAAGTCTTCCACAAAAGTAACTTCTGAAGAAGTATCTTCATTCGCAGAATTTGTTTTCTCCCATTCTAGTCTTTCACGGGTGATATATCTCTGTACTTCCTCGAAGGATGGAGGTTCTTCGTGAAGATTAATATAATCATCTAGTTTACTCCGTACTTGCTGATAATAGTTATTAACAATCGCAGCTAAGTGTTGTTGATGATCCTTTGGTACTTCAACCGTGAGCATTTTCAACGGTAAAAAAAGTTTCGTTGTATTACTATACCCAAATTTTTGTGTCTGTGAATCATACTTGAGACTCGGCATAACCTCAATTTTCTCTGAAGGAGTAGTTGGAACGATTCTCCAGATTCTCGCATGCTCTAAATCTATTCCTAAAAACTCAGGAGACTTTTGTTTTGCTAGATTTTTTCCTTGAGGGTATTCGAGAGCATAGAACAACAGTTGGATCAGTGCTCCTCCTTTTTTTGGTTTTCCGTAATAAAGAAAAGGATTTTGAACATCCCGTATTTTTACTGGTCCAAACCCCTCAATATTTCCTGTTTCTTGGGCTATCTTTGTTGTCTGTTCTGAACGCACAAGAATATCAAGCGTTGTTTTTTTTGCAAATCCTTCCGTGGTGTATGTAATGTCCAAGATAAAATCCGGTATTTTATCACCATCAATATCTACGGGGCTCTCGAAGAATACTGTTTTTACTGCTTCTTGGTTTTCTGGAGGGCCACGATATTCTACTTTTTCTCTTTTATTGATAACAGGCAATTCTATTTTTAATGTTTTGACGATGGGAACTAGTTCTACTTCATCTTGTGTACGTATAGTTGGTTTTTGTTTTGCATATACATCTGGTGAAAGAGAAAGTGCTAAAGCACTTACTAGGGAAGGAAGGAATCTCTTTTTTCCACTTCCCCAAAAAACAGATTCTTGCCTTTTACTCTTTCTCCCCATATGCCGCTCGTGGTTTCAGTTTATTTAAGATTTTATATCATGAAAAAGTATCTTGGGGTCAGAAGTTGACAACGCATTAGGATTATCCCCTTTCCTAAAATAGTCCTAACCTTTTTTTCGCAATAATCTTTAAATATCACTGGAAAGCGTGAGCTGTAAAGTAAGCGGGAGTTATTTTGACTAAAAAAATTAACTTTTTTTAATAGTTAGTTTTTTATCTTTAACTTCTGTTTCTAACTCTTGTCCTTCTTTCCATTCTAGCTCTTTAATTGTTTCAGGAGATATAACAATAACCCATTTAGCATATTCGATATTTCCTACCTTTCTAGAAAGTTGCTTTTGTAACTTCATAAATTAAGAAATAATAACTTCTATTTAAATCTTTAGGTACCCACTAACAAATAGTAACTTAGGTACCGAAAGATATATAAACAATAGGTACCTAATTACATTATGAAAGAAGTAGTTTGCCCGCATTGTAAGGAAAAAAACATTAAAAAAGATGGATTAAGAATAACAGAAAAAAGAGGAAAAATCCAGAGATATAGATGTAAGCTTTGTAATTATCGTTTTGTCGTCGATGATGGCTTTTATAGAATGAGAAATAATGAAAATATCATTACTCTATCAATTGATATGTACATTTCTAATTTATCAAGCAGAAAAATGAGAAATCAGTTAAGCAGACATTTAAACACGAAAATAAGCCACATGAGTATTCTTGATTGGGTAAGAAGATATACATTAAAGATTAGTAAGTTTGTTGATACGCTAAAATACAATATGGGAAATAGTTTTTATGCAGATGAAACCTTAATTGATTGCGAAGGGAGAGATGATAGGTTTTGGTGTTGTATTGATTGGGATACTCGCCTAATTACTGGAGTTCATTATAGTTTGTCAGGCAATCCAATAGAAGCACAAAAATTCTTGTTTAAATCGATTCAGAAAGGAAAACCTAAGTTTATTCAGACAGATGGCGGAGTTTTCTACCCTAAAGCATTTAGAAAACTTTTCTATTCTAATAAAATTGGTGGTCTAACAGTTGAGCATAAAATACAAAATGCAAGCATTACTAAAATACATAATTACAGAATAGAAACCGTCTTTATGAAGATTAAAGACAGAGTTGATGATTTTAGGGGGCTGAAAGCACTATGGTCTGCCCCCATACTAATGAATGCCTTAATCATTCAACATAACTTCATAGAAGCACATACAACATTAGATGAAGTTCCGTGTAACAGAGCAGGACAAGAGTTAAATCTAGGAGAAAATAGATGGTTGGGACTAATTCGATTAGCAAGCAGAAAATAAACTCTGCAAAAATGTGCAGTTAAGTGCCCCCGACCTAAGAGTAACCTTTTTAAATACTATAACTCTATATATATTATGAAAAAGAAATTGATATTACTTTTATTTGGTTTTATTGTATTTGGAATAATGTTAAATTATGCTCATTTTGTAATTGCAGATGAAGAAAATAATAATAATGCTCATACAGAAAATGCATCTGAAAGCAATAATGGAAATAGCATAAATAATTCAAATAATTCAAATAATTCTAAAGATAATGAAAATGGAGATAATGACACAGAATACAATTTTGAAGATGAAGATGGAGGCGAAGTAAATTTAATTGTTCATCATAATAACACTAATGAGGGAAATTTAAATGTTGAAGAAGATAATTTTGAAGATGAGAATGGAAATAACATATCAATAATTAATAGAAATGAAATAAATGGTAACAACAATAATGGTGAATTTAATAATGGTGAATTTAATAATGGTGAATTTAAAGTTAATGGGGTTAATGCAGAGACAGAAGTAGAATTACAAGAAGATTTTGAAAATAATAAAACAGAAATAAAAGCAATACTCGGTAGTAAAAATCAATCAATTGAAGTAATGCCTGATGAGGCTTCACAAACTGCATTAAAAGCTTTAACAGATAAAGGATTTAGATTAAAATTAATAGCTATTGGAGAAGGAAATGAAATAAAAGCGGTTTATTCTGCTGAATTAGATCAAGAAGGAAGAATCCTTGGACTATTTCCTGTAACTATTTCATCAAATGCTATAATTGATAGCCAAACAGGAGATGTCACCGAATTAAATCAGCCTTGGTACAAATTTCTTGTATTTGGAGAACATTCATCAGCTTAAAATATCAAAATCTATTAAATTTGCTGTTATAGTTATCTAGTAATATTACGCCCCTACTAGATAATTAATCTAAGGTTAATGTTTTTTCACTATCATTAAAAAGATTAATTAGCTCCCGCTTACTTTACAGCTCAGGAAAGCGCAACATTTATATAGGGGGCGGGGTTGCCAAATCCTTATGCAGCTTTCTGTGTCCTTTGCATTGCTTATTGCATTGTAATCAAACACAGAGGGTACTATCTGGGCCTGTAGCTCAGCTTGGTAGAGCACCTGAACACATGGATGGGATATGGGGGAGCAGATTCAACGGCATTATTCATTTACATCGTCATTTCATTCACAATCATTCAACTCCACTCTCACTTCATGATGGTGAGACTTTTACTTTAGCTGAGAAGACATCAGGTGGTCGCGGGTTCAAATCCCGTCAGGCCCGCATTTCACTCCAATGAGCGACACACAACAACCCTTTGTCATTGGCGAACATATGCTTGTTCCCACGCATACAAAATTAGATGCTGCAGCTCAACAACAATTGCTCGTAAAGTATAATATTTCTTTGAAACAATTACCACAAATTAAACAAAGCGATCCTGCCATTCAACATTTAACTCCTACTTTAGGAGATGTTATTCAGATTAATCGAAAGAGTCCTACCATTGGTGAAACTTCGTTTTATCGGGTGGTTGTCTATGGTTGAACGCTATAAAGAATTAATTAGTGCATATTTCAAAGAATATCCTTTTGTTGAATCGAATATTCAAAGCTTTAATGATTTTGTCGATAAGGGTATGCAAAAATTGATTGATGAAGTTGGTGATGTTCTTCCTACGATTATTCCTCAAGAAGTTGAAAGCTTCGTTATTAAATTGAAAAAAATTTGGGTTGAGAAACCTTCGATTATTGAAGCTGATGGAAGTAAACGTGATGTGTTACCTTCTGAAGCACGCTTACGTGGTTTAACGTATTCTGCTCCTATTTACTTAGAAGTCAGCGCGTATGTTGATGAAGTCCAACGTGAAAGTTTCACGTCTATGATTGGGAAATTACCGATTATGTTAAAATCAAAATATTGCCATCTGAATGGGATGAAACGTGATGAACTTATCAAAGCAGGAGAAGATCCTGATGATATTGGCGCGTACTTTATTATCAATGGCAATGAACGTGTTTTGATTACTGTTGAAGATCTTGCTTCGAATAAACTCTTCATTGAACACAAAGCATCTGGTCCAAGCGAATATGTGGGAAGAGTGTTTTCAGAAATGGGAAGCTATCGTATTCCTCATATGATTGAACAGATGAAGGATGGTATTTTCTATTTGAGTTTTACTCGATTCCGTCGTATTCCTGTTGTTGCGGTTATCAAATCTCTAGGTTTAATTAAAGATCAAGAAATCGTTAAGTTGATTGCTGGTGAACGTTCTTCAGATGCATTATTTACGAATTTGTATCATACTGCCGATGTGAAAACAGAAGAAGATGCTTTAGATTATCTTGCTAAAAAAATTGGGATTACGCAACCTAAGGAAATCAAGATGGAGCGTACCCGTGAACAACTTGATAAATATTTATTACCTCATTTAGGAACACAAGCAAAAGATCGATTGGTGAAAGCCTATAATCTTTGTAAACTTGTTCGACGCTATATGCTCACGATTGAGGATGAATTACCACTACCTGATAAAGATCACTATATGAATAAACGTTTGAAATTAAGTGGAGATCTTTTAGAAGATTTAATTCGCTCTAATCTCCGTAGTTTAGTTCAGGATATTTTGTATAACTTCCAACGATCTGTGAAACGTGGAAAATTCCAATCTATTAAGATTATTATTCGCGATGAATTGTTAACGTCGAATATTAAAAGTGCATTAGCAACGGGGACTTGGGCTGGTGGACGTAAGGGTGTCAGTCAGAATATGGATCGAACAAATATCTTTTCATCGTATTCTCATTTATTGAGAATTGTTTCGTTGTTAACGTCGACGCAAGAAAACTTTGCTGCACGTGCATTGCATCCAACTCATTGGGGACGATTATGCCCTATTGAAACTCCTGAAGGTACCTCTATTGGTTTACGTAAAAGTGCAACCATTATGGCTACTGTTTCCCGCGGTGAAGTTCAAGAAGAGAAGTTAAAGAAAGCATTGGAGGGTTGCGGCTTAAAGCTCGCATTATAACCATGACTGATATTTTCCTGAATGAAAAATTTATTGGTACTGTTGAAAGTGCAAAAGAGTTTATCAAACATTTACGCGCTGAACGTAGACGAGGATCGTTACCTCAAGAACTCAATTTCTTTTACGATGATGCAACGGATGTTATCTTTTTAGATATTACCAAAGGACGATCACGTCGACCATTGATTGTTGTTGAAAACGCAAAATCAAAATTAAGTCCACAACATGTTGATGCTCTTGTTAAAGGAGAAAGTACGTGGGAAAAACTGGTCAAAGAAGGCATCATTGAATATATTGATGCTGGTGAAGAAGAGAATTGTTACATTGGTTTAGTTGAAGATGAATTATCCAAAGAGCATACCCATTTAGAAATTGGTCCGATCGTTATTTTAGGATTAGTTACATCTACGATTCCCTATGCAAACTTTGGCGCAAGTTCGCGTCTTGTCAGAGGAAGTATTTTCCAGAAACAATCTTTAGGATTGTACGCTGCAAACTTCCCGATGCGGATGGATACAAATGTCAATGTTTTACATTATCCTCAAGTTCCTTTAACACGAAGTTTCATGCAAGATGTGATCAATTATGAGAAACATCCTTGTGGACAAAATGTTGTTATCGCGTTAATGAGTTATGAAGGGTATAATATGGATGATGCGATTTTGATTAATCGTGGTTCTCTTGATCGTGGCTTTGGACGATCTACCTATTTCAAACCGTATTCTGCTGAAGAATTACGTTATCAAGGTGGATTAGTTGATGATATTGCTATTCCTGATAAAGAAGTTAAAGGCTATCGCACAGAAAAAGATTATCGTCTTTTAGAAGAAGATGGTATTGTCTATACTGGCGCAAAAGTCAAAGAAGAAGATGTCTTAATTGGTAAAATTAGTCCTCCTCGTTTCCTTGGAGAATTTGAAGAATTTAGTATTGCTGCAAATATTAAACGTGAAAGCTCTATTGGATTAAGCCATGGAGAAAATGGTGTTGTTGATATGACGTTGATTACTGAAAATGAAGAAGGCAATAGAACTGTTCAAGTTCGTTTGCGTAATACGCGTATTCCTGAAGTTGGGGATAAATTCGCTTCTCGTCATGGACAGAAAGGTATCGTGAGCTATCTTGTTCCTCCTGAAGATATGCCCTTCTCTGTTTCTGGAATTATTCCTGATATCCTGTTCTCGCCGCATGGTATTCCAAGCCGTATGACCATTGGTCACTTAATTGAAATGGTTGGTGGAAAAGCAGGTGCTCTTGCTGGAAAATACATTGATGGAACTACCTTCGATGCAATGCCAGAAAAAGATTTACGAAAAATGCTTCATGAAGTTGGTTTCCGAGAAAATGGAACAGAAATGTTTTACAATGGAATGACGGGACAAGCATTCAAAGCAAAAATCTTCTGTGGAAGTATTTACTATTTACGTCTCAAACACATGGTCGCAAATAAACTCCATGCACGTGCTACGGGAAAAATCCAACTCCTTACTCGACAACCTATCGAAGGTCGTGCACAAGGTGGCGGTTTACGTGTCGGAGAAATGGAGAAAGATTGTTTCGTTGCTCATGGAGCTTCACTCTTATTGAAAGAACGTTTTGACTCCGATAAGACCATCGTCCACATTTGTGAAAACTGTGGAATGCTTGCAGTCTATGATAGTTTCAAGAATCGTGAATATTGTACCAAATGTGGAGGAAACATTAAGATCAGTGCAGTTGAAATGTCGTATGCGTTCAAACTCTTAATCGATGAGTTGAAAGCGTTGTGCATTTATCCGCAACTTATCTTAAGCAATAAATACTAAACACCATGGCAGAATCCTACGTCTACAAAAAAGTATCCGCACTTGTCTTCGGAATGTTATCACCTGAATTGGTGAAGAAGATGGCATGCGCGAAAGTTGTGACTCCTGAATTATATGATCAAGAAGGCTACCCTGTTGATGGTGGTCTTATGGATGTTCGATTAGGTGTGATTGATCCCGGTATTCGTTGTAAAACCTGTGGTGGAAATTTAAAAGAATGTATGGGCCACTTTGGGTATATTGATCTTGCTCGTCCTGTTTTGCACATTAAATATACTGAAATTATTTTGACGTATTTACGTTGTACCTGTCGTGAATGTGGTATTTTGTTAACTGATAAAAAAGTTCAAGCACAAGTGACTGAAGAAGATAGTGCTGAAGCTGCTCCTGCTGCCCTTGAAGAAGAAGATGCCTTTGATGAAGGCGCAACGAAACGTCATGTCAAAGAATTAGCATTTACCTTGAAGAGTGTCAAGAAATGTCCAACGTGTGGCGCAAAACAATTCCCTGTCAAATTGGAAAAACCTTCCACGTTCTTAGAGAATGAACAACGCTTAACTCCGATTGATATTCGTATGCGTTTAGCTCGTATTAGCGACGCAGATGTTGAATCTTTAGGATTGAATTCAAAATTCGCTCGACCAGAATGGATGATCTTAACGATTTTACCTGTTCCTCCTGTTACTATCAGACCTTCGATTACGCTTGAAACGGGTGAACGTAGTGAAGATGATCTAACACATAAATTAGGGGATATTGTTCGTATTAATCAACGTCTCTTTGAAAATATTAATGCGGGTGCTCCTGAGATTATTGTTGAAGATCTCTGGGACTTACTTCAGTATCACGTTACAACCTACTTTGATAACGACATTAGTCAAGTTCCTCCTGCACGTCATCGTTCTGGACAAGCTTTGAAGACGTTAAGTGAACGTATCAAAAGCAAAGAAGGACGATTCCGACATAATCTCGCAGGTAAACGTGTTAACTATGCTGCACGTACCGTTATTAGTCCTGATTCACGGATTGAATTAAACGAAGTTGGTGTTCCGATGTCTATTGCGATGGAACTTACTGTTCCTGAACGTGTGACTGAATGGAATATGAAATACTTGAAAAAGTTCGTTGAAGCTGGTCCACATAAATACCCTGGGAGTAATTACGTTGTCCGTCCTGATGGGAAGAAGAAAAAGATTACTGATGAAACGCAAGAACAACTTTTAGAAGAATTACAACCGGGTTATCTTGTTGAACGTCATTTAATGGATGGAGATATTGCTATTTTCAATCGTCAACCTTCTCTTCACAGAATGAGTTTAATGGCACACCATATTCGTGTCTTACCTGGAAAATCCTTCCGATTAAATCCAAGTGTTTGTAATCCATACAACGCAGATTTTGATGGGGATGAAATGAATCTTCACGTTCCACAAACTGAAGAAGCACGTGCTGAAGCAGAAATCTTGATGGATGTTCAAACACAAATCATTAGTCCGAAAAATGGATTAAATGTTGTTGGGTGTGATGCTGATAGCGTTACGGGTAATTATATTTTAACGAAATTTATGCAATTCACACGTGAAGATGCGATTCAATTACTCCATAGTATTGGTGTGTACAAACCACAACGCTTTGACAAATTCAAGAAAACTGTTTCTGGTTCAGAAGTCTTTAGCGCAATCTTACCTGAAGATTTCAATTTCGTTGGTTTATCTAAAAATAAGAAACCTGTTATTGTTAAAAATGGGAATCTTGTTGAAGGCGTTATCGATAAAGCAACTGTTGGTCAGGATAAAGGAGATCTTATTCGTGGTCTGTACGCAGAATATGGTAATGAGATTGGGATTGATATCCTTGGAAAGATTTTCCGTTTAGGAATCACTGCTATTTTGAAAAATGGATTCACTACCTCTATTGCAGATTCTGATTTACTCCCTGATGTTTCTGAAAAATGTAAGGAAGCAATTTACAACGCAGAACGTCGCGCAGCACAATTGATTGAACAATATCACAATAAAGAATTAGAAGCATTACCTGGAATGACCTTAGAAGATACGTTAGAAGTCAAAGTCTTCGATGTCCTCAATAAAGCACGTAATCGTGTTGGTGAAATTATCTCTGAATCTGTTGATGAATTAAATCCAACCATTATCATGGCGTTATCTGGTGCAAAAGGAAATCTCTTGAACCTTGCTATGATGTCTGGTTGTGTTGGTCAGCAAGCACTTCGTGGTCGAAGAATTGAGAATGGTTACGTTGGAAGAACATTAAGTATTTTCGCTCGTGGAGAACTTTCTCCGAAATCAAAAGGATTTATCAAACGTGGTTATAAAGAAGGACTCTCTCCAGAAGAATTCTTTATGCACGCGATGACGGGAAGAGACAGTTTAATGGATACTGCTTTGCGTACACCAAAATCTGGTTACCTCTATCGACGATTATCCAGCGCATTACAAGATTTGAAAATTGAATACGATCATACTGTTCGAGACGCAAATCAAAACATTGTCCAATTCCTCTATGGGGAAGATGGTTTCGATGTTTCTAAAACTGAAGGTGGAAAAATTAACATTCCACGTATTATCCGAGAAGTCTTGGGAGAGGCAGAATAATGTTACCAGCAAATTTACAACAAGAATTAGATGAATACTCTAAGAAACATAAGGTTAGTGATAAACAGCAGAAAGAAATCTTGAAGAAGGTGACTGCGCTTGTTGAAGATGCTGAAATTTCTCCTGGTGAAGCAATTGGTATTATCACTGCAGAAAGTTTTGGTGAACCTTCGACGCAGATGACGTTGAACACGTTCCACTTCGCTGGTGTGGCAGAGATGAACGTCACTGTTGGGTTGCCTCGTTTAATTGAAATCTTCGATGCTCGTAAAACTCCTAGTACTCCAAAAATGGAGATTTATTTAAAATCAAAATATGCAAAAACCACTGATCAAGTTCGTGAAGTTGCAGTTCGTATTAAACAATCTAAATTAGCAGATCTTGCTGAAGAGACTTCTTTGAACATTGCGAAAAGTCATATTGAAGTAATGTTAGATAAGAAAAAATTACGTGATCTCAATTTGAAAGCTTCTGATGTCCTTGCGAAAGTTCGTGATGGACTCAAAGGCATTGATGTAAAAGAAGGAAAAGAGAAAGAACAATTACTCTTAAAACCAAAAGAAAAACAAACTGATCTTTCTGAATTGTATCGATTAAAAGAACGCGCAAAAGCGATCCACATCTCTGGTTTGAAAGAAATTCATCAAGTCTTACCTGTCAAAGAAGGTGAGGGATATGTTGTGCATTGCGCTGGTTCAAATTTAAAAGATGCATTACAAATGGAAGAAGTTGATTCTTCGAAAGTTATGACAAACGATATTTTTGAAATTCTCGATGTGCTTGGTGTTGAAGCTGCTCGCGCTGCGATTATTAATGAAGCATTGAAAGTCATTAAGAATCAAGGTCTTGATATTGATATTCGTCACATTATGTTTTTAGCAGATGTGATGACGAGAACTGGCGAAATTAAAGGAGTTACTCGTACTGGGATTACTGGTGAAAAAGAGAGCGTTCTTGCTCGCGCAAGTTTCGAAACTCCGATTAAGCACATTATCAACGCAAGCTTAATTGGTGAACGTGATGATTTGACAAGTGTCGTTGAAAATGTTATTATCAATCAGCCTGTTCCTCTTGGGACAGGATTACCTGGTTTAATTGCGAAGGTGCACGAAAATGAATCCAATGGAACAACTGCATGAAGATTTGAGAAAACATAGTCCGCTTTATGGCGTTGAGGTTACAATGAAGGCATTACGACAAGGTAAGGTTCTTCGGTTGTATCTTGCTTCAAATTGCCCACATAAGGAACAATTCTACTCTCATGCGCCAAAAAACTGTGAAATTTTAGAACTTCCTCAAACCAGCACTGAAGTTGGTGTCTTTTGTAAAAAACCTTTTGCTGTGAACGTTCTTAGTATTTCCGCATGATTAAGCTTTCTCCCGAACTTCTTCAACAACTTGCTCTCTTTGGGCAGTTAACAAAAGCACATGCGCGTGATGTTTTACCATATGAAGGTGGATTACTTTTTATCGTTGCAGAAGATGATTTAGAACAAGCTTTAGATGCATTGCCAAAAGTCGAACGTGTGTTCAAAAAGAAGATTTTTCTCTTAGGATATTCGTCTGATCTCACAACCTTTATAAACCACCTGCTTTACCCATTGACTGTTCATCACATTAAAGTCGATGGGACGACTGTTTATATCACTCCTAATGATGTTCGAGATAAGGGGAAGATTTATGGCAGAAGTCGTGAGCATCTTCGTTGGATGATTATGGTTATTCAACGGTATTTCGATGTGAAGGATATTCAAATTACTGAACCATGGCAAACAAATCAAACGGCATGATGGCCGGTCGTAAACTGCAAAATAAGCGTAAAGAAGCTCGCTGGCATAATAAATGGTTTATGAAACGGGCTTTGAAATTAAAACAGCGTGCAGATCCTTTGGAAGGAAGTTCTCAAGCACGTGGTATTGTTCTTGAAAAAGTACAGATTGAAGCAAAACAGCCAAACTCTGCGATGCGTAAATGCTGTAAAGTTCAATTAACCAAAAATGGTAAACAAGTTACTGCGTTTATTCCTGGTGATAATGCTCAGAAATTTATCAATGAACACGATGATATTGTTATTGAATGTATTGGTGGAAAAATGGGTCGTGCAAAAGGAGATATTCCTTGTGTCCGTTGGCAAGTCATCAAAGTTAATGATCAGAGTTTAGATGCTTTAGTTCATAAGAAAATCGAAAAAGGTAGACGTTAATGACAATCAAACTTTTCAACAAATGGGATCCTGCACCAGTTCAAGTCGAAGATCCTGGTTTGAAAAAATATATCAACTTAGAAGCCCATTATGTTCCTCGTATGTTTGGACGTCATGCAAATATTCGTTTTGGTAAAACGAAATCGAGTATTGTTGAACGCCTCATGGGCAAAATTATAGTTCCCGGTCACAAAGGGAAGAAACATAAATTTACTTCTCAACATATTACGGGAAAAGGTTCACATGCGTATCAAGTTGTTCTTGATGTCTTAACGATTATTGAACGTGATACGAAACAAAATCCGTTACAAGTGTTTGTCAAAGCTGTTGAAAACGCTGCTCCTCGTGAAGAGATTACCACCATTGAATATGGTGGTGCACGTTATCCGCAAGCTGTTGAATGCGCTCCGCAACGTCGCATTGATATCGCGTTACGACAAATGGTTCAAGGTTCGTATGCTAAATCCTTTGATAGCAAGAAAAATTTCGTTTCTTGTTTAGCTGAAGAAATTATGAAATGCGCAAAGATGGATCAAACGAGCCAAGCTATTTCTAAAAAATTAGAACTTGAACGTCAAGCTGATTCTAGTCGATAAGGTTATGTATCCTTCTTTCTTAACTTTTTTATGGCTGATCTTGAATCGAGACTGGATGATGATGCAATAAAAATTCGTGCAATTATTTTAGCTATCAAAACTGGACAACGGATCCAACAAGATTTTCCTTTTTTTGCAACGCTCTATCGCGAGGGAGAAACTGCGGAGGATTTACTTACAAAATATTCTATTCCTCAAGCTTATCATATCAATCCCAAAGTTGCAAAAACTGCGATCTACTGTGCTTTACGTGGTTCCAATGGTATCTTTAATACTGAACAATATGGGGGATTGATTACAGATCCAGAAGAGCTTGAGCAGCTTGCTCTCCAACACCAGAGAGCAGGGGGTAATCTTACTTTTCAAGAAGGCAAGGGTCTTTTTGCACTTTCTCCAGAACAACGTCGAGAAGCGAGTCGGAAAGCAGGACTCATTACCCATCAAAATAAAACTGGACTTTTTGGACTTTCAACTGAACAGTGGGAAGAAATCCATCGTGCAGGTGGGGTTGTCGCTGGAAATCAAGCGTATAAACAAAAGACCGGTATTCATGCCATGACTGATGAACAACGCCGTGAGTTAGGATCGAAATATGGGAAAATTGGGGGTGTACTTGGTGGAAAGATTGGTGGAAAAAGGAGTTATGAACAGAAAACAGGTATTCACGCTTTAACTTCAGAACAAAGATCCGCCAATTCTCGTCAGAGTGTTCTTCTTCGGGGAGATATTCCTTGGGTTCTTGAAGAAAAACTGTTGGATAAAGATATTACGCTTCCTTCTGAGAAAGATTTCATACTCTATCTCGCTGCCCTTCCACATTATCAAATAAGATGTAAAACAGAATATCGTACTCGTACTAGTTTAATCGCTCTCGAACTTAATCGAGCGTACCATAATAGTCAACCTATCCGCAATGCACAGAGTGTTACTGATATGCTCTGTAATTTACGTAAACTTTCGATGAATCTGTAAACGTTTCATTTTTTCTCCGTAATCTTTTTAAATAAGTTCTTACTTCATTGGATTTCCCCATGTCCCTTGATACCCTTCCTGTTTTTGAAGCACGAAAATTCTATCGTGATGATGTTTCTTTCACACTTCGTGGTGGTGCTACTGCTTGTAAATTAGCAATGTGTTATGGGCTTGTGTTTGGATCTTCTGAAAATCCTCTTCTCGGTGTTGCGTTGGGTGGGGCTCTTTCTCTTGGTGTCGCTGTTGGAACTGGCTATCGGTTGTATCGATTACGGCAAGACTATTCTGAAAGTCCCTTAGGTTATATCCGAAAATATCACACTTGAGAATTATAATTCTGTGGCATGTAAGACTAATCCGAGTTTTGTTACTGCAACTTCAAGATCTTTTTCTATTGTTTCTAACATTTCTTCTTGTTTCTCGGTTAATTTTGTTTTTTCAAGCTGTTTGAACTTTTTATTACGGATATTATTCAGAATAAATGTGACGTCTTCAATGACTCCTTGGAGATCTTCAGCACCTTTTTTCATATAACCCTTCTTGATTTTTCTCATCTATAAATTTACCGGTTTCCCGAAACGTTTATAAACGAACCCTAAATTCCTTTTTCTATGGCTGATGTTGTTGAGAAATTTAATAAGTTAATGAGTAATCCGAAGAATATTCGGAACATCTGTACTTCTGCGCACATTCATCATGGAAAGACTGCTCTTACGGATAATCTTTTAGCAGCTGCAGGTTTGATGAATGTTGTTGGTGCTGGTGATCTTGATCGAGGTATGATGACCTGGCAACACTCAGATGAACAAGAACGGTTGATGACCGTTGATGCTGCAAATGTCAGTATGGGCCATACATTTAATGGTGAAGATTATTTAATTAATTTGATTGATACTCCTGGGCACGTTGACTTTGGTGGAAATGTTACGCGAGCTATGCGTGCTATTGATGGTACTGTTGTTTTGGTTTGTGCTTCTGAAGGAATTATGCCCCAGACAGAAACTGTTGTCAAGCAAGCCTTACGTGAACGTGTGAAACCTGTTTTATTCTTGAATAAGGTTGATCGTTTGATTAAAGAAATGAATTATACTCCTGAACAAATCCAAAAACGGTTTGTTGAAATTATTTTAGAATTTAATCAGTTGATTGAACAAATCGCTGAAGGTGAATTTAAACAAAAATGGAAAGTCAATATCCAAGATGGAAGCGTTGCCTTTGGAAGTGCACGTGGAAACTGGGCGTTGTCTTTACCGTTCATGCAGAAAAAAGGAATTACGTTTAAAGATATTGTTAAATCGTATGATATGCCTGAAGATGATCGTAAAAAGTGGGCATGGACGAATGCTTCATTAAATGAGGTTGTTCTTGATATGGTCATTAAACATCTCCCCGATCCTAACGAAGCGCAGAAATATCGGATCCCCCATATTTGGAGAGGAGATTTAGAAACAGAGTTTGGAAAAAATCTTATCAATTGTAACAAAGAAGGAAAAGTTGCATTTTGTGTTACCCGTGTTTTAATCGAACCAAAGTCTGGACGAGAAATTTGCGCTGGTCGTTTATTCTCGGGAACAATCAGAAATGGGATGCAAGTGTATTTGAATGGTGCAAAGAAATATGAAAAGATTCAGCAAGTCTTCATGTACAATGGAATTAAAACGCAAAGCATGGAAGAAGTTGTTTCTGGAAACGTTTTAGCGATTGCGGGTATTTCTGGAGAAGCTGGAGAAACCGTTACTGAAGGTCCTGAACAAGCCTTTGAAGAATTACGTCATATTTTTGATCCTGTCATTACCAAAGCAATTGAACCAATGAGAACACAGGACTTGAGTAAAGTCGTTGAAGTGTTGAAGACGGTTGCAAAGGAAGATCCTTCTATTAAAATTCATATTGATGAAGAATCTGGTGAATGTTTGATGAGTGGTATGGGAGAATTACACCTAGAAATTGTTGAGAATCGTATTTTGACTGAGAAAGGTGTTCAAATTAAATCGAGTCCTCCTATTGTTGTTTATCGCGAAACGGTGTTGAAAAAGAGTATTGAAGTTGAAGGAAAATCTCCGAATAAACACAATAAATTTTATGTGACTGTTGAACCTTTACCTGATAAAGTTTATACTGCGATTAAAACGGGACGTTTACCTGAAACACGTTTAAAAAAGAAAGATGATGAAGTTATTCGTGTTCTCGTTGAAGCGGGTTATGAAACCAAAGAAGCATTGAAATTCAAATCATTCTATCGTGGAAACGCTCTCGTTGATAATACGCGTGGGATTGTTCATATTAATGAAATTATGGAATTATTCTTAGATGGGTTTGATCAAGTCATGGATGGTGGTCCTCTTGCTCGTGAACCGTGTGCGAAAGTGTTAGTTACCTTAAATGATTGTAAATTGCACGAAGATAGTATTCATCGTGGTCCTGCTCAAATTTTACCTGCTGTTCGTGAGGCTATTCGTGAAGCGATGATCAATGGTGGCGCAACGGTCTTAGAACCTATGCAGATTTTACAGATTGAAGGTGTGATGGATCATATGAGTAATATTTCTAAATTGATCGCGAATAAACGTGGTCAATTACTTGACATGGTTCAAGAAGGAAATTACATTACTGTTAAATGTAAACTTCCTGTTGGAGAAATGTTTGGATTAAGTTCTTTATTGAGAAGTGCAACTGAAGGGCGTAGTACGTTCTTTGTCGTTGATCAAATGTTTGAGAAATTGCCTTCTGAATTACAATCGAAATTGATTCAGCAAGTGCGACAGCGTAAAGGTTTAGGCGAGAATCAATAATTCTATTACTTCTTAGTAGTACTCTTTAGAAAGCCTTATAATTCTTTGTTCCTCTGTTTTTTTATGGTTGACCGCATTCCTATCCTTGCTGAGAATCCTTTTCCTGTTGAATTTGGATCCGATCCTGAACCAGTAAAAAAACCGACTCGAAAAAGTGGAGGCAGTGGTGTTTCTGTTGTTGGTGTTGGCGAATCTGTCCAACGATTTACGATTGATGACATCATTCATCATGGACAAACATTTTTCAGTGATAAAAAAGAAGATGGAACATTTGTTGGACTTCCAATCGCACTGCAGGAAGCATTAGATTATGCAACTCCCGAAGGCATTGTTGTCACGATGCCTGAGCTCATTGCTGCAAAAATAAAAGCAGATAAAAAACATGATTTCTGGACTAACTGGCACACTGTTTATACTGAAGAAAATATTGGCATTGATAAGAAAGGATTATTCTATAAAAAAGGTGAGCCTATTGTTGTTATTGTCAATGGTGGAGGAATCTTAACTCCTGCTCGTATTCGACAAGCATATGCAGGGGGATTAATTGATCATAGCGCACAATATACTAATACAGAATTTGATCCTTTACTCGAAGGACATCTTCCTGATGGGTCAAATATTAAACTTTACAAACTTGAAGATGTTCAAAAAGGATTAGGTGTATTACCACATCGATTTGGTGTTGTGCTTCCGTATAAAACTGCAAGCAAAACAATCTCTGGTTTTCAGAAAAATATTCCAACCAATCCATTGGCTCTCGCACGAGCAGCAAGTTTGGAAAATCTTGAAGCATATTATACTCTCGCGAAAGATTCAAAAGATCAATTAGGAAACTGGCATGTTTATGGAAGAGATAGAGATCCTCAGCAACCACAGGGCCGTGTGCTGTACCTTGGCGGCATCGACTGCAACGGTTTGTACGGCAACTTCAACCTTGACAACTATGGTCGTGTGCTTGGAGTAGCGCCGGAGGCGCACCGTGCCAAAAAATAATTATACGATCTTAATTTCTTTTTACTAATTCACATTCAAGTTTATCTACAAGATGAATAACAAATAGATCAAACTCTTCTTTTCTTTCTCTTTTCTTTGGATCTTTTACAAAACGCCCATACAAAGAATCATAAATATTCTTACTTTCTTCTCTTTGACTTCCTAAATTCAATGTTAATTGATTTCCTTCCTGTGAAAAAACAAGATACAACCCATATTCATTTGTAATTAATAACCTTGGATTCAATCCTATTTCCTTATTGCAGTTTTCATAGACTTGTATTTTTAATTCCCCCACATCCATTCGATCATAGAGGTAAACTCCTCCGAGAATGTATTTGTGACAATCTGCTCCATATTTTGTTTTCTTTCCTTGTTCTCTCACAAATCTTATTGCACTTTTTGGGATGTTTATTGTTAATTGTTGAGAGATTCCTTCTAAAGAATCTTCTTTTACTCTTGGCTCTGGATTATGAATACAAGCACTCACTCCTACTGCTCCTCCCATGACTAATCCCACTAATCCTTTCATTCTCATTCAGGGGATCATAGAAATCTTTATAAATCCTCAATTAGTGACACCCTTAACCTATTTGGGGGAATTACTACACACTATGGCAAGAGAAAAACCACATATTAACATTGTTTTTGTCGGTCACGTCGACCACGGAAAAAGTACGACTGTTGGTCGGTTACTTTACGATTCTGGAAACATTGATGAGCAAACCATGCGTAAGCTCAAAGAAACTGCACAAGAATTAGGAAAAGTCGGTTTCGAATTTGCATTCGTTATGGACAATTTGAAAGAAGAACGTGAACGTGGTGTCACTATTGACTTAAGTCATCAAAAATTTATCACTCCTAAATTTGAGTATACTGTTATTGATGCTCCTGGACACCGAGACTTTATTAAGAACATGATCACTGGTGCAAGCCAAGCTGATGTTGGTGTTCTTGTTGTCGCTGCTTCTGATGGTGTCATGGCACAAACAAAAGAACATATCTTCCTCTGTAAAACATTTGGTGTTTCACAACTCTCTGTTTTGGTTAACAAGATGGATGTTGTTCAATACTCCCAACAGAAATTTGAAGATGTCAAGAAAGATGTTTCTACCTATTTACGAAACGTTGGTTACAAAGTTGATCAAGTCCAGTTTATTCCAACTGCTTCTTTCCTCGGAGAGAACGTTGTGAAGAGAAGCGATAAAATGTCGTGGTACACTGGTCCAACATTAATTGAACAACTTGATAAATTCGTTGCTCCAGATAAACCAACACACTTACCTTTACGATTACCATTACAGGATGTGTACAACATTACTGGTATTGGTGTCGTTCCTGTCGGTCGTGTTGAAACGGGAATTATGAAAGTTGGCGATAAAGTCGCTATTGTTCCTGCACGTGAAGGAAATGGTGTGAAAGGCGAAGTCAAAACAATCGAAATGCATCATGAACAAATTCAAGAAGCTGTCCCTGGTGACAATATTGGATTCAGCGTTCGTGGTGTCAATAAGAAAGATATCGCTCGTGGTGATGTGTTAGGACATGAAAGCAATATTCCTACTGTTGTGACTGAGTTCACTGCACGTATTGTCGTCTTAAATCATCCTACGGTGATTACGATTGGCTATACGCCTGTGTTCCACATCCACACTGCACAGATGGCATGTCAAATTACGAAACTCCTGAAGAAATTGAACCCTGCAACAGGTGAGGTTCTTCAAGAAAATCCCGATATGTTAAAAAACGGCGATGCTGCTGTTGTGCAAATCAAGCCAACGAAACCTTTGGTCATTGAAAAACAAAGCGATATTCCACAAATGAGTCGTTTTGCTATCCGTGATGCAGGTCAAACTGTTGCTGCTGGTATGTGTATTGATTACGTCAAGAAGGCTTAAGCCTTTTTTCTTTTTCTTTTTCGATATTCTTTTAACCTTTTCTTTCTTCAGTTTTCTTATGAAACCTGTTCTTCCTGATGAATTTGGAGATCTCTCTCCTGAAGCTGAGGCACGATTTCCTACTGCAGAACTTTCTCTTGATGAAGTTGTTCGACGTATTCAAGCAAAACCGATTCATCGTGATGAGGCTCGTATCCTTGCGAAGTGGCACCTTGCTCAATATTTAACTGCTCAAGGTGTTTCTTATAATGAAAAAGATATTACTTGTTTTGGAAAAGACTATGCGATTATTGGGCGTTTTGGCAATGTTGCTATCTCTCTTTATCCTACACTTCGACATCAATCTGTCCGTAGAGATTACCTTCTTGAATGGGAAATTCTTGCTGCTACAGAACGTTTACGTGATCAATGTGAGCATGAGCAAGGACAGTATGGCCTTTTGATCTATGATGATCAGTAAGTTCCATAATCTTTAAAAAGGGGCAATTCTTTCGGTTTTTATGCAAACTGCACGAATCAAAGTTACGAGTCCTGATATTGATAAATTAAATCAGGTTTGCAATTCTATTGTTGATATCGCTAAAAAAACAAATACTCAGATTCACGGTCCGATTAGTTTACCTACCAAACGCTGTAAAATCACCACGAGAAAATGTCCGAATGGTGATGGAAAAGCAAGTTTTGATCATTTTGAAATGCGCATCCATAAGCGTTTGATTGATTTAGGCGTTGATGAACGTGCTTTGCATTTAATTATGCGTGTTCCTATTCCAAAAGAGAAAGATATCAACATTGAAATCAATTTATTAGAAGAGAAATAATTAGAGAAAGTCTATTTGAATTTCTATTTTTTCTTCCGGTGATTCTTCAATGACTGCTGGAATTAATTTTAAATTTTTGATTTCTTTTGTATATCTTTCTATAATTTTTACTGTTGAAAAAATCCTTAATTGAGTTGGATCAATATAAAACATGGTTTTGCTGACCTTTAATGCTCTCACTACTTGTTCCTTGATTTGTTTTAATTTCTTAATCTCTTCTTGTTTATTTTTCTGTTGAAGTTGTTCGGTATAGTTAACTCCCGGTTTTTCAGTGAGCATCGCGCCAATGAGGATGGTTCCTTCTTTGGTTTCTCTCTCTAAATGTTTTCGTGGATTTTCTTTTTCCATAGAATAAATCATATAAAAAAATTTAAGAACGTTTCTTATAGTCCACCAGAGAAGATTTTCGACATCGTTCCAGACATATCTTGATACGGAATAATCTTTCCACCACCAGCTGATTGTGTTTTATTTGTTGGTAGTACAGTTGGAGTAGGTTGTTGGACTTTATTTGTAGTCATTTGTACTTGCGTTGCCGTCATTGCTGGCGCGCCTGACTCACGTTTTACAATTAATTCTTGCACAAAATTCAGAAGTCGTTTTAAGTCTTGTACACTTTCTTTGTCCGTATCGAATGCGATTTTTACTTCCATCTCTTTTCTTGGGCAGAGGTTGATGACACTTCTTTATAAAGATTTGTTGTGTTCTGTGAGTAGTTTTTTCTGTTCTGATAATAACGTTTATAAAGAATGGACAGCGCAAGGCCTTAACGCGCCAAGGTCGCCTAACCTGGTATGGCACAGGATTGCTAACTATGGTAAAGATCCTGCGTCCTCACGGACTTGGGGGTTCAAAAACCATTGGAGTACTTCCTTTGATTGATAGTCCCCCCCTTGGCGTTGTTCTTTTTATTGCGGGGTTTTATTCTTGAGAATTTTTTGGAACTCTTTTTCTGTTTGTTTCTGCTCTTCAGTTAGATGTTGCATTTTCCAGCCAATGTAGAAACAGACTCCTAAAATAAGATAGACTGTTGGATCAAGATTTAATCGTAATGCGAAGAATAATCCAATGACACTGAGCATTTTCAATGTCCATCCGTAGAGCTTTGTTTTTGTCATTACTTCTTGGTAAGTATAATTAGTATATAACTGTTTTCATTGGACAGTAGTTCTTATAATAAGCTTTATAAATTCTTGATCTTCTATTTTTTTATGCGCTTTCCTCGTTATCTTGCAGCACCTGCGCTTGTCGGTGCGTTAGCATTTGGTTATACTGCTCGTGCAGAAGGCCCCTCTTTAGAACAAACATTAGCAGGTCAACAACAAAACACCTTACCTGTTCAGGGAACTGAACTTTATTTGCGTGCAGATATTAAACGTGAAGATGGGTATAAACAACTTGTTGTTTTAAATGAAGGATTAAATGAAGTTATCCTTTCAGAGGGTATTGCTGTTGTCGGTTCTCGTTTTAGTGGTTCTGAAGAAGATCGTCGTGCGCTTGTTGTGTTAAAACTTGATCAAGATTTTTATGCTCTTGCTGTCGAACGTAAAGCAGATAGTTATACTCCTCTTGTTGGTATGTATCGCCTCAATCAAACTATTAAGGATAAAGGAATTCTTTCGTATCTTTGTAGCGATGGAAATTTAGTTTTCCGTTTTACTCCTACTGCAGAACCCCGTGAATCGTTGAGTGTTCCTCTCACAAAAAAAGAAATTGAGCTCTATGCAAAATCTGGAGTTATTCCTACATTAGTTCCTCTTGAACCTCCTAAAGAAGATTTATTGAAACCCTTTGGAGAACGTGTTCGCCAGGATCATCATGATTCTGTTGCTAACTATTTAGCACTTCAACGTAAAGGTTTACTCCCTTCTTCAGATACTCCTTCTGTTGATGCTGGATTTGATTCTGGTGAAGGGACGCTTGAGCTGCCTGTTTTTCTTTATGATTCTGTTGATGGAGGGAGTTCTCCTGATGCTGGTACTCCTGATGGCGGATCTGTTGAACCTGAAGCTCCTCTTGTTCAAATTAATCCATCTGATGCGGGAGGAGTTCCACCTGCGCGTCATCTTCCTCCTGTTGTTGATACTTCTGAACCTGTAGCAGAACCTGTTCATGCACCTCAACCTATAGCTGTTGTTCCTGTCGTTCATCAACGACGTGTTTTGCTTCATGGTGCACCGATTTATTCTGATGCTGTTGTCGCTGCTTTCCAAGATCAAGCTACAAAACTTTTTCATCCTGTTGATGCTGAAATTCAATCTGTTGTTGATGCTTGTATCCGAAAAAAACAATTTACTCCTGGGACTATTGACGTTTTATTAAGAAGTCCTTCATCTTCTTCTCCTGCAATCGTCACTATTCGAGGAAATGGAACACATTGTGCAAATCTTGCTGATCTTCTTCTTCGCTCTCATAGACAAATTACCCTTCCTTCAGATTATACAGGTACTTGGTTACTCCATTATCAAATTGAGAAGAAATAATTTTCAACGGCAACCTTTTTAAATTCTCTTTTATTACTATCTTACGATAGTTACACATGACAGAATCCTCTTTACCCCAACAACATCCATCTTCTTCACGTCGTTCAATCCCACTTGCAACTCTTGCGGTCGGTCTTGTTGCTGGTGCTCTTTTTGCTAAATCTTGTTGTGTTTCTGAAGAAAAAAATAACTGTTGCCCTTGTCCTGATACAAGTGTTCTTGCTTGTTACGATCCTTCACGTTCTGATGCAGGATCTACTTCTTTAGGAGATGGTTCTGTTTCTCGCGATGGTGGATCTGCAGATGCAGGAACACGATATCATGATAAACATGATGGGGGCTCTCCTAGTCATTCTCACCCTGGAGATAAGCATCAACGTGATGGTGGATTAGAACATCGTCTTGATGGTGGAACACGACATCATTCTGGAACAGATCGACCTAACAAAGGACCACATTCTCCTGATCAACGTGATGCTGGTTCTGATGAATTTCCTCATGAAGATGAACGTGATGCAGGATCTACTTCTGATGGACATACACCACAACAGCGTGATGGTGGGTCTGCTGATCGACCTCTTCCTATTCGTTCACGCTCTGAAAATTATTTAACTGGTTTGGATTGTTCTATGCCTCTCTCGTTACCTTATTTAGGGATTACAAAGAAACTCGATCATACTGTTCAAACTTGTGCTGTTACCGCATATCAGAAATATCTTTCTACTGCAGCTCCTGCTTCAACAACTCCAACTGTTGACCTTTATTTCTTACGGAATCAACTTGTTATTCGTGATGTCCGTGGATCAGAATTTTTTTTTGCACATGATCTTGCTGCTTGTTACGAACCTTTTGTCAGAACGAAACTACGACAATTCTCACAAAAGTCCTGTCTTCATTATGAATTAACATTTCATAATAAACAAAAAGCTTCTCGAAAACGTTAATTTCACATAGAAACCTTTAAATACTATACCTACTCGATCATAGTAACAAATTCGGGGGTATCCATTTACGATGTCATCTTTAACCAATCTCGTCAACAACTCTTTTTTAGCACTTCTTGCTTCTACTTCACTTGCTACTGCAGCTCCTGCAAAACATGCTGATTTGCACTGTGTGAATGCCCAAGATGCACTTTACATTGTCGCTGATAGCGCTACACATTCTGCAAAAATCACCCTAGGGGAGAATAATGCTCCCTGTGTTTATTTAACTCCTGAATCTGCAACGGGTTATGCACAAATTCCTATTAAAGAAACAACTGTTGGTGGACATAAAGTTAAAGCTGTGAAGGCTGCAGGCTTACGTGTGAAGGTTACTGATCTTGATACTTCTCTTCCTGAAGGTCAACCTCATGAGAAACTTGTGACGTTTGGTGAATCCTTCCCTGATTCTCTTATTGACGGTAAAGCTTCTCTTGATTATCTCTATCAGCCAACTGTAAAAGCAACTCCTGTTGTTGCGATGCATCTTCCTTTTGAACATGAGAATGGTATTGTTTATGATGTTCATCAAGACATTGTTGTGAAAGCAGATGGACATGTTGATGCTCCTGATCCTATTGAACCTCCTGCACCTCAACCTGTAGCAGAACCTGCTCATCCTCCTGCAGCACCTCCAGCACCTGCTCCTGAACCTCAACCTGAAGATCTTTCTCATTTGCCTCCTGGTGGTAGACCAAACATTGTTGTTTTAGGACCTGGTCCTTTTTCTGTCCCTGTTGCTCCAGCTCCACAAGTTGCTCCACAAGGTGGATCTTCTATTGTTGCTCCTGGTCAAGCTGGACACTTCGGTTTCTTTGCTGATACAAATAATGTTTTATATCAAGTTGCACAATTTTCTGGAAGTGCAAGTGAACAATCTACATTTGGCACTGGACAACTTGTTTTAGGTTTTAATTATCAACCTGCTTCTGCAGCAAACGCACTATGGAAATGGAATGGTTCACTCTTTGTTCCTGTTGGGTATGAACGCTTAACACAAACTGTTGATGGTGTTGAAACACCTGGTTCTCGATTGAAATATGGACTTGGTGCTAATTTAAAAACACAATTCTTAAATCCTGAATCTGCATGGAATCAATTATTATTAGATTTTGGTGCTCGTTATGTTTTATCTGATGCTTCTATTGAAGATCCTGCATTCGTTGCAGCTATTCGAAGTCATGGCCCACAATTTAAAGTTCGTGCGCATGCACCTACACTTTTCCCATTCTTTGGTCCTTACCGCTCTGGTGTTGGATTAGAAGGATTACTTCACGGCAATGCAATTAACCAATCTATTGAAGGAACATCACAACAAACTGACTTTGGTTGGAATTGGGATGCTTCTGGACGTGCTGGTTTGATTCTTGCTCCACAAAATCTTGTTTGGTACAATCCCAATGTTATGATTGGTGCTCAAGAAGATTCTGTCTACAATCTTGTTGGACCAGCATCACGCTCTGTCTATGGTCATAATAGCACTGGCGGACGTCTTTTCTTCCATGCAACAACTCCTCTTGGAGATAGCACACGTTTAGCACTTTATGGTCAAGGAATTAATTGGGGTAATGTTCAACGCACTGGTGCAGGTCTTGGTCTTTCTGTCAAAGATTTAGGTGGCCTTAGTTTGTACTGTGAACGCGCAACTGATCTCAATGTTGATGCAAAACAAGCGACTGATAGTTGTGTTGTTCGCTTAACGTATGGAGAAACTCCTGTTACTGCTCAAGAACTTCAAGGTATTGGGAAACATTAAGTCTTTCTTTTTTATTTAATTATTAAATCACTTTCATTTATACTTCTTGCGGTCTGTATTAAAGCTTCTTTTTCCCATTTCAGCTCTTTTGGAATGTTCATTTTTTCTAAGCTATTTGCAACAACCCATGCAGCTCTAAAATCTTCTGTGCGATGATCATTGCAATTTGTTCCATTATGTTGCTGCAACCATTGAGGATCATCAAATCTGTCTCCACCTATTGAACCTTCAAATAAATCTCCATTGCAGGTAAAGAAACCAGAATCGACACTATACGTTGGAGCATCAAAAAGAGTTCTTTCTATCCATGGATTCTTTCCACCCCTTTTTGCTTTGAAATAGATTGTTGTTTCTTGATTGTGATAGACTCCATTTATTCCTTCTTTTATTGACATTGTAAATAGATTTAGTCCTGGTGTTCCAGTGTTATTTATCAGGTTTGGTGCTTGATTCTCGGTACAACCTGTCATAAAAAGAATTAAGAGAAATAGGATAATCTTCTTTTGCATTCTCTCTTAGAAGCTAGATTCCTTTTAAATCTATTCTTAAAAAAATAAAATTTAGTGGTGTCGTTTTCTTTTGACAGCCGCTAATTTTACTGGTTGTTGTGTTGCTTGATACGCTTCTAATTCTTTTCGTACAAAATAGAACACTGGCTTGTCTTGTTTGACTGTTCCTGCAACTGCTTGAACGAGATCTTGTCGTCCTGCTTTTTCTGCATAGAACGCTGCTGCAATAACGTATGGTATTACTTCTTTTGTGGTTGTGTTTTCATGTTCAGCAAGTTTTGTGACCTGGTATAATGCTAACTGCGCTAAACCTGCATCTGCTTCTTTTACTTGTGGACTTGTTGGATCTCGATATGCTAAACTTGCGTCACCTGATGTAAGCATTGCTCTTCGTTCAGCATCAATCTGTTCTGGGAAGAGATTTGCAAGATAACTTTCACTTCTGCGTTGTTCTGCTGCAAATGCGGGTGTTAATGTTTCTGGTTTTCCTGCATATTTTCCATTTGTTAAAACTGCTCTGACTGCTTGTTTATCTGCATTGTAATAAATACTTGCGCTTGTTGTAATTACTGCAGCAGCAGCACTTAATGCGAGTAATGTATTTGTGAGATATCGTGTCCAGGGTGTTTTAGATTCTGCTTTAATTGGTTCTTCTACAATCTCTGTTACTTTGCCTTGATCTTGCGTTAATATCCATCGAACTAGTGAAGGCACTTGTTGATCATTTGTTCTATTTTCTTCATCGTGTCTTTGTTCTCTTCCTTCGTCGAAATTAACAATGACTGCAGGAATATGTCCCACCTTTCTTTCTAAACTTTCCATTGTCTTGCTGGGATTTTTAAATTCTTTATAAATCTTTCGCATTCGGAGTGTTTATTAAGAGGTCTTTTTTAGAATTTTTGATGTTTGTTTTACCTCTCCTTGCGTTTCTTGGTCAATATTTTGGATTGTTGTTAGCGAAATTTATTCCTGAAGAACGTGAAGCAGGATATTGGTATTTTTTAACGTTACAATTTGTCTTCTTCTTTTGTTTATTATTTACCTTTCCGTTTGATGGAGCTTGGATTTTATTCTTTGCTGGATTGATTTGTGGATTGGTTTTTTCTTTTCCGTATTTTTGGTTTTCGTTAGGATTATTTTTACCAGGAACTTCTTTTTTGTCATTTGTTTTTGTTTTTTTGTATGGGTTTCCGTATGGGACATTATTTTATTCTCAGAAAGATCGATTACCCTTATTTTTGAACGTTGTTTGGTTCTTTTTAGCGGGGTTACTTTCGTTTGTTATTGCGCCTTCATTTGTCTTTGGTGGGGTTCTTGGGGCTTTCATAAAGGATATAAAACAGCAGGTTTTGTCGTGTTGTTATGTTAAGCATCATCGGTTGTGGTTTAGAAGACGAGCGTAGTCTCTCGTTGAAAGCTGTTGATTTATTACGAAAGGCTGATACTGTTTATTTAGAATCGTATACGAGTCCGTATTTTGGAAGCATTCGCAAGCTTGAAGATTTGATTGGAAAGAAGATTCAATTGGCTAATAGAACGGTTATGGAAGAAGGTTCTGAGCAATTATTGCAGGAAGCGAAAGAAAAACATGTTGCTCTTTTGATTGTTGGTGATATCTTTAGCGCTACGACGCATGTTGAATTGTTTTATCATGCGAAGAAGGAAGGGATTGCTGTTACTCTTGTGCATAATGCTTCTGTCTTAACTGCGATTGGTGATACGGGATTAAGTTTGTATAAATTTGGTCAAGTTACTTCATTGCCCTTCTTTGCCCATGATTGGCCGATTGAAAGTCCGTATGATGTGTTAAAACAGAATTCACAATTAGGTTTTCATACATTGTTTTTATTAGATTTAAAACCTGAAGAACAGAAATTTATGAGTGTGAAAGAAGCGTTTGAACTGTTATTGGCGATTGAAGCGAAACGGAAAGAAGGATTTTTGACTGAGGAAACACTTTGTTTAGGATGCGCTGCTTTAGGGACGAGTGAATCAATGATTAAATATGGAAAAGTGAAAGATTTGATGCAGACGAATTTTCCTAGTTTACCGCATTGCGTTATTGTTCCTGGAAAATTACATTTCTTTGAAGAAGAAGTTTTAGATTTGTATAAAATTTAAAATGGAGGATTGTCGCCTTCGTTTGTGGCATCTGCAGCAATTAATGTACTTGTTTTTTCAACGCCTTTGATTCTTCGTATTTTTTCTAAGGCGACTTCACGTAATTCAACTAAGGTTTTTGTTTTTGCTCGCGCGATGATATCATATTCACCATAGATTAAGTGGACGCTTTCAATTTCATCTAATTTCATTAAATCTTTCGCAATTTTTGCAGGAGACAATCCGATTGTTGTAATGAGGATATATGCTAAAACCATGTTATTTTTTTCTTACTTCTCCTTTGATTAATGTCAGGTTGGGAATGAAGATTATCTCTTCTTTTGTTTGGACTTTTGTTTCCAATAATCCAATGTGTGTGACAACCCCTTCTAAACCCCTGACGCTTATGGTTTCTCCTCTTTTTATCTTTTGTGTTTTGATTAAATAGAGCCACGCTGCCATATTTGGAATCCAATCTTTGACTGCTAATAACACAAAAAGAACAATCAGAACTAAGATAATAATCAATATCCATTCTAATGCCTTTGATGGGATTCCTACTTCTGTTAATGCAATAATAATTGTGATTGTGTAAATGATGTACTTAATGGTATTTGCAATCTTATCTTCGATTTCTGTTTTCAGGTTTAATTCTCTCTTGAGTAATGGGCCTAATTCTGTTTTTTTGATTGCTCGTTTGACAATTTTTCTGAGAATTTGTGCGATGACGGTACCTAGAATAATTAACAGAACTGCAGTTAAGGCATTGGTGAATGTGATTGATAATGCCATAAACTCCTCTTTGTTTGAAGGTTTAAAAAGCTTGTTTTTCGCTTTTGTAGAGACAATATCCTACTTTTCTTGTGAGGATAGTTACATTGTTGAATGTCGCTTTCATTATTTCACTTAAGGTTTTTCCACCTTTGTTTGGTCGTGCAATCAGTTGTAAGCTTCCTTTTGGTTTTAAATGTTCTTTACTTTCTTTGATTAATTTGATACACAGATCTTTGCCTGCGGATTGGGGTGGATTAACTAAGATAACATCGAATTGTTCTTTGATCTTTTCAAATCCATTACTTTGGAAGATATTTGCTTTGAGGTGATGGAATCTGAAATTTTCTTTCGTTATACTTATTGCTCGTTCATTGATGTCTGTTGCTGTTACTTCGATTGTTGGCATTGTTTTCTTTAATGTTAGTCCTACAATTCCATAACCACACCCTAAGTCTAAGATTGATTGATTTTCTTTAATGTCTGCAGATTCGATTAATATTTTTGTTCCTTTATCGACTTGTTTGGGAGAGAAAAGACCAGAAGCTGTTATGAATTGGATTTCATTTCCTCTGAGCATTGCTTTCTGTTTGAATTTTTTTAGTTCTGAGGTTGGTTTTTCTGTAAAATAATGTTCTGTCATCTTCATTTTTTTATTCCTGAAGCTTTATAAAAGTAAGGTTCTCTGATCTTCTATGCCCGTCAACGCAGGATATGAGTTTGGTTTAGCCCAGCAAAAGTTGAGTGAAGCGAAGACTCCTGAAGATAAGATTAAGGCCTTAGAATATTTATTGTCTGTTTCTCCTACCCATAAGGGAACAGAAACGATGCGTTCTGAGTTTAAGTCGAAGATCGCTAAGTTACGAAAGCAAATTGAGAAAGAAAGGACTTCTAAGAAAGGTGCTGGTTTTAGTTTCGCGATTAAGAAAGAAGGCGCTGCACAAGTTGTTTTGTTAGGATTACCTAATTCTGGGAAGAGTACGATTTTAAAACGGTTTACGAAAGCACAAGCAGAAATTGCTGCGTATGAATTTACGACGAAAGTTCCTGAAGTTGGTGTGATGGAATTTGAAGGGATTAAAATTCAAGTGATTGAGTTACCTGCTGTCTTTCCTGGGTATAGTCATAGTGAGAAAGGACCTTCATTTTTATCGATTGCAAAAAGCGCAGATCTTGTTTGTCTCGTTCTTGATGGAACGCGTGATTCGAAAGCAGATTTAGCATTGTTAGAAAAAGAATTGAAAGACGGTGCCTTAGTATTACAGAAACGGAATGTGCATGATCCTCTTGCTCGACGTGGGTTACTCATTATGAATAAAGATTTGAGTATGTTTTCTTCTCCGTATCCCATTTGTTGGGTTGATGATTTTGCACAAGCTGTGTGGGGACGATTAGGGTTGATTTGGGTACGAACGAAATTACCTGGCAAAGAACCTGCATGGCCTCCTGTTGCTTTGGAGAAAGGTTCAACTGTAAAAGATTTGGCGTTAAAAGTGCATAAAGATTTAGTCAAACAATTTCAGTACGCACGTATTTGGGGGAAGAGTGTCAAACATTCTGGATTAAGTGTGGGTGTGGAACATGTTTTAGCTGAAGGCGACATTGTTGAAGTCCATACGAAACAGTAGGTTGTTCTTTTTAAGATCTATTATTCATGTTTATCCACCGAAATCCTTAAAAATGGCGTTCTTTCTATGAATTCTATCTATGGCTAAAAAAGTGTGGAGTTTCTTTTCTTGGTTTCCTGGATTATTTCGGCGTAAAAAGCAATTAAAACTGGGTATTTATGGTCCACCGAATGCTGGTAAAAGTACCTTAGCGAATAAGATTTGTAAAGATTGGTTAGGGGAAGAGATGAGTACTACTTCTCCTATTCCTCATGAGACCCGTGAAGTTATTTCGAAAGAGAATGTTGTTGTCAAACATAAGGGAAAGCAATTGACGTTTAATTTAGTTGATACTCCTGGTATCGCTACCAAAATTGATTATGAAGATTTTTTGAAGTTTAAATTAAGTCCAAAAGATGCAAAAGATCGTGCAAAAGAAGCAACCAAAGGAGTTATTGATTCTATTAAATGGTTGGATGAGATGGATTGTGTTTTAGTTGTCTTAGATGCCACTGAAAATCCTTATAACCAAGTGAATATCACTATTATTGGAAACTTGGCTGCGCGTGATACTCCTGTTTTGATTGTTGCGAATAAAGTTGATTTGAAAAAGTCTGATGTCAAACGCATTGAAGCTGCATTTCCACAATATCCTGTTGTTGGCGTTTCTGCTGAATATGGAAATAACCTGGAGGAGTTTTACGAGCACTTATTTAAACTCGTGAGGTGATTATGATTACACTCCAATATCTGCCCTATCATGAACTTATGGGGTTACCTTTAGATGATAAAATTAAAAAAATTCTCCGTTCTGTGAAAGAAGATCGTATTATTTTGATTGAAGGTCGTTTAGCTCCATTTGAAGAATCTGAATTGATTAAGCGAACGATGGAACAGATTGATAAGAAGTTTAAGGGGATTGAGATTTGTAGTGTGGACTACAGTCCTCGTGAACAAGATTTATTGGAATTACTTCGTAAAAAATTAGCACATTTCTTATTACAAAAAAATGATGGATTAACAATTATTGGTCCTGCTACTTTGGTTAAGGAAATTAAACGTGATCCGAATAAAATTGAGTTGTTGACGTTAGACAAGAAGAAAGGGAAGAAATAGTTCTTCTACCAGCGAAACGTTAATATACGCACTTATTCTCTTTAGATTATGCACCAATGTGTTCACTGTAATACGCTTTATGAAGACGGTAGTAATCAAATTCTTAAGGGATGCACGAATTGTGGTGGTCGTTTTTTCTTCTTTGTTAAAAAAGAACATTTAACCGAACTACAGCACTTTGGACAGAAGCTTTCTAAAGATGATAAAGATAAAATGGAACGTGATGTCAAAGATATTATTGGAGAATATGTTGAAGATAAAGATCGGCCTGTTGTTTTGGATTTAGCTTCCATTAATATTACGAAACCAGGTAAATTTGAGTTAGACTTAGTACGGTTGTTTAAGGGGGATCCTTTAGTTTACAAATTAGATGAAGGGAAGTATGTGGTTGATGTCGCTTCTACGTTTATGAGTCTTAAGAAAAACAAGAAAGAATCTCAATAAAACGCTTTAAAAGTCTTTTGTTCTTTTGGTTTTTATGGAACCAGATCTTACTGATTTAGTGAAGTATCCTCTTGTGATTAAGGGGAATTCTGCGCCGCTTTATCGTAATCAAATCGTTCCTGTTCGTCAGGCATTTCGTCATGAAGGCACTGTTAAAGGGACTCTCAAAAATGGTGTTTTTTTCTCTGTGCCCATTGACTATGCTCGAGTCAATTTTGTTGATCCTGAGAAGCTTCGCTTTGTTCAACTTCAACAGCAAGGCGATGATGAACATGTTTTTGGTATTCCTTTTCCTGTAGATGGTACAACCTTTGAAGATCGTCTTGAAGCCACGTATCGTAAAGTGCAACGTGCCACTGATCGCACAACACCTCATGAGCCTGTTTATCGTGTTGGACGACTCCATGAATCAAAAATTGAACTTGAACAATTAGGAAAGGAATTTGCTGGTATCCCTTTTCGCGATGCTGATAAACTTCTTCGTTTTGCTGATCTGACTGAAGAGAAATATCACAAAGAGATTCAAACTGCGCTTCTTGCCTATGAAGCAGAACAAGAAAAACTTGAGAAGATTGTTGATCAGATCCAATTCAGTTTTCATCCTCAAGATCCTGAGCTTACTGCTGCGCTTTATGTGGTGATTGCAGATTCACTCAAGGTTGTTCCTGCTCAGCGACTTTTCTCAAAATTATATGAAGAAGGCAAAGTTGTTTTCTGTTTTGGCGAGTTTCACGATAAACCTTTTTATTTTGGTTCTTTCTATGTACGACCGTATACCTTACATCATCGAGATAAAACACAGACAGAGATTGAAGGATTAGCAGAATTTTGCTCACTTCATGTCCCTTCTATGTTTCCTCTAGGATCATTTAATACTGACTATCTGTATGGGATCTCTGTTGATCTTGTTCTTCGGGGTCTTCAAAAAGAATTTTCTTATCCTGCAATTATGTGGCGCGATCCTAAATTTCCGTTACGTATTGCTTTAGAAAATCGTGGCTTTGATCGGTATACAAGTACTGCTCCTGAAATCAAAAAACTCCCTGCTGCTCCCCTCTATGTTAAAGAACTTAGACACGAATCTCAATCTGTCGGTGCTGCCTGAGATCATCGACGACTGTTTGACCCAATTTTGATTTTTTATTGATTTTGACATCGCCTTTCTTTGAGACGGTTGACGTGAATAAGAAATGGCCATCGACATAGACTTCGATTGGTTTGCCTGCGTAATTTTCTTGGACTCTGAAGACCAATGCATTCTTCGTTTCTTCAATTTTGTACGTAATTGTTTCTTTTTCTTCGTTATCATCTTGCACTTCGCTTTGGAGCTCTTCTATTTCATGAATATCAATGTGGAATCCTAATCCTTCTTCAATTCTTTCGATATTTTTTCCTTGTTTGCCAATAATTCTGGCAATGTCATCTTTGGGAATGTACACTTCTGCTTTGTGGCTGGATAATACTTTTACTTTGACTTGAGAAACATACTGGCGCATTTCTTGTTCAATTTGTTTTGCGGCTAATAACTTTGTTGGGTCATACTGGCGATCTTCTGAGACTGGCACGACTACGGTTTCTTCACCATAACTATAAATTTCATATTCTAAGCGTTTCGTTTCGAAATCAGTAACAACAACAACTGGTCGTGCTAAATCTGCTTCGGTCATGCCTGAAGGAACTTTAACCGTCATTTCTAAACTTAAGACTTTGTTGACTTGTCCGTCTTTAATGAACATGACGGTGTCAATGACGTGGGGAATGACTCCTAATTCAATTCTGCCGACGAAACGTTGAATTGCATCGATTGGATTTGTTGCATGAATGACTCCTGCTAAACCAATCCCTGCTAATCGTAAGTCTGAGAAGAGTAAGAAATCTTTGGTGTTTCGCATTTCATCGAATAAGGTATAATCCGGTCTGGTTAATAATAAGATGTCATGAATTTCTTGTGGGGTTGCATGACTGATTGCGTATTGGGTAATATTTTCTGGTAACTGTAAGTCTCTTGGCGCTTCAATGGTTTTGACAATCTTGCCTTTATTTGCGTAGAAAATTGCTAATGCTGCTGCGAAGGTTGTTTTTCCCATACCGGGAGCACCTGCAACTAAAATGCCTTCTGCCTGTTTTTCAATTCTCTCAATTAATTTTTCACTTAAGTGATATTCTTCTAAACTTAATTTTTTGACTGGTCTGACTGCAGTGATTTCCCAGCCATCTGCTAATGGCGGTCTTGTTAAAACAATTCTGAAATTTCCTAATTGAATGATCGTTGAACCTTCTCGTTCAATTTCTAAGTATGAATCTTTTCGTTTTTTACACTCTTCAACAATTTCTCTGGCGATTTCTTGGATGGTATCTTGATCTAAGACTTTATCTTGGAGCTGGACAAACTGCCAATTACCGGGAAATCCTTTCTTTGCGAAGGGTAAGACATTTTCTTTGAGATGGACTGACATGGTGGTGGTGTCGAAGAATGCTTCAATCTTTAATTTTTTATTACTTGTTTCTTTTGTGGGAACATATTCTGCAGGTAAGCCTCGCGCTTCTGCAACCTTGAATTGAATTTTATCTCCCGTGATTAAGGTGGCTGCTTCATCATAGGCTAATTCTCTGATCGAACTGTCAATTTCTCCCAAGGATGCGTATTTGATTTCTGCTGCACCTGGCTTTCTACCTTTGAACTCTAAATTGTATTCTCCTTTTTCTGATTTCAGTCTAAGTTGTTTAACTTCTTCTAATCCTAAGAATCCAATCGATCTTCCTTGATTTGCTTGATGTTCTAACTCACTTAAGACTGCTTGATGGATGATTACTGTTTCTGCTTTCCATTCTTTGGAGAGTTTTTCTGAGAGAACTCCTTCAATGATAATACTTGTATCGGGGACAATTTTTTCAAAGGATTTCATTGGATTTGTTTGATTCGTGATGGGTTATAAATGTTTCTTCTCGTTGTTAGAATAATTATGTTGCATTGGCTATAAGTTTATATTTGGTCTTTCTAAGAGGTTTCTTATGTATCAACATCCTCAGACTGCTGTTGGGGAATTCCCTCGAACTGCACGTGAGATTCTCCATCATTCTTTTGCTCTTTTAGAACAACGCTTTCCCGAACGCACGTTACCCGTGTTCGGTGCAAGCCATATTCCTGCGTATTCTTGGGAAGGAGCTGGGAGTGAACGCGGTGGAACTGCAGGGGATATTGAATATCAGAAATTAGTTTTTGTTCCGTATTGTGAAGGTCAGACTCTTGTTACTTCTCTTGGTGATGCTCGTGGTGATTTTACTTCTGGAGGACCATCAAATTATTCTGTGCTTGCTGTGCAAAAAGTTTCTGATCGTTTAGCAGAATTACTCCTTGCTTTTTATCGGGAGAAACTAAATGGTCGTACTTCTGGTGAAGGAGATTCTTCTTTGACCTACCCACTTCATGAATTATTGGAACAACCTATGCGTTCTTTTCGTGGTGTTCCCGTTTTTGCGTTTGATGATGAATCCCGTTCTTTACTGTATGCAAATAAACGGCATTCTATTGATCGGATGTATCGTGTCCAGGATCGAACTGCTTTTGAAGTCATCCAAAGTTTTTACAATAATCCTGATTTAGGGCCTCGAGTTGGATTAGCACAGTCTTTTGCTCATGCGCTTGCTGCTTGTGCCACTATTCTTCCTCTTTCCACTGATTTTCCTGTAGATAAAGTCCGTTCATTAGACCAATTCCATCATGTTGAGCGACTTCTTCATGGGTTATGGAATGTTGATCCTACTCTAAAATTAGATGATGGATTAGATGAGAAAATTCGGTCTTCTGAAGCACGCATTAAAACGACTGAGGCAACGAATAAAGAACTTCAAGCAGAGATGGAAGCAGCTCTTCTCAAGGTTCGTGTAGAATATGGATCTAAAATGGGTTCTACTACTGAAGACAAAGAATCTATCCAGGCTGCTTGGCAAACTGCTGCAAGCCTTTATAGTTTGCCTCATTCTTCCTAATCTTTCCCATGTCACCTCACGATCTTGAAACTGCTGCAGCGTATGATATTTTTGCTGATGACTTTGCTGGCAAGTTTAACCTTCATTTTACTGCTTTTATCCGAGCTGAGGCAGATCGGTTTTTAGATCATCTTCCTGGAAATAGAGTTTTAGATTTGGGGAGTGCTGCTGGGCGACACTCTGCATACTTTCGGGAACAACATTGTCATCCTGTTTGTTTCGATTCTTCTGAAGCATTGATTCAACGCTGTCGGGCTCAAGGGTTACCTGCTGTCCTTGCAGATATGCGTAATTTACCCTTTGCTTCTGGTTCTTTTGATGGAGTTTGGTCGTATAATTCTTTGTTACATCTTCCGAAGAAAGATTTACCTGGGGCTGTTGATGGAATTGCACGTGTCTTAGGTAAGAATGGGATTCTTGGTGTTGCCGTGAAAGAAGGAGAGGGTGAAGGATTTGAAACGCATGCACGTTATCCTGGTGTTAAGCGTTATTTTTCGTATTTTACTGATGCAGAATTTCGTGGATTCTTTGATTCACGGTTTCAATTCATTTACGCGAGTAGAATGTCTGTTTCTGGAGAGCATCGAACTAGTCCTGCAACCTATCTTGATTATTTATTCCGATTAAAGCTTCCGAGCAAAGCATAAGAAGGCAGTATGCGCGATCATGCTTGATTGCGGTCTGACTCTCTTTTCTTCGATATGCCATTCTCGTTCTAAGACTTCACCAACATATTCAATGTAGAATTTCTCTTGTGCTTTTTGGACGAAATGCAGCATTTGGGTGATATTGGGTAAATAGATTGCGAGATATCTTCCTTGTTTTAAAGCGTTATAACTTTGTTCGATTACTTTCCATGGTTCTGCTAAATCTAATAAGATTAAATCAACATTTTTTTCTTCAATCCCATTCTCAATGTCTGCTAATTTTAAGGTAACATTTTTTGCTTCAAAGAATTCAACGTTTTCTTTTGCTACTTGGTGAAATTCTTCTCTACGCTCATAACTAATCACTTTTTTTACGAATCGTGCTAAGTGCATCGCTGATGCGCCTGAACCTGTCCCTGCTTCAACGACAATAGAATCTTTATCAAGATTTGTTCTGGAGAAGATTAAACCGACATCTTTTGGAATCATGATCTGTGGGCCACGTTTCATCTTTGCTAAGAGATCGATAAATGTGGGTTCGAAGACTCTGAAGATTTCTCCACTGACTGCTGTGACTTCTTCTTTCGCTTTCTTTAATGCTTCTTCTTTGATGACGCCTTTATCCGTGTGTAAATCTCCTTCTTTCCAGTAGTAGAAGATCCCTTTACAGAAGAGGACTTTTTTAATGGGCTTCATTTTAATTATACGCTCTTGACCGTTTATCTAGATCTGAGATGAAAATTAAGTTTTTATCATAAAAAACTGAATATTGAATTCTATAATCTCCGATTCTTACTCTGAACACTTTTTCTTTTTGGTTTACCACTCGTTTTACTTCTCTGGGAAAAGGATCTTCTCTCAATTTTTCTATTTCGTCCATAATCCTTTTTGTAATTTGTTTTTCCGTTTTCTTTAGAAACTTCTCAGCACTTGAAGAAAACATTACTTCAAACATCTTATAATCCTAATCTTTTTTTCATCTCAGCAAGAGGAATCGTTTTTCCTTCTTTTAGTTCTTGCATACTTCGCTCAAATCTTTTACTTTCTTCTGTGGTCATCATTACATCTGGATCAAACATATGGGTTTTAATAAAATCAATCTCGGTTCTTATTGTTTTTAATTCTTCCAATATTTGTTTGGTTTCCGCTACCATAAGATAATCTTCGTATTAAACTTTATATAGCTTTCGGACATTTTTTGAAATTTTTCTAACTTAAGCTTAATCCTCTTCACAAATAGAAATACTACCATTCGAATTTTTTCTATTATCCTTTATCTATTAACTACTCTATAATAAGAACATTCAGAAGCTTTATAAAATGGTACGTTGGAACCAGAACATGCAAACGCCGATGGTGTTGCCATTCGAGGAACGATTGCTGAACTTAAAAAACAAGCTGCTCGAGAAAAAACTTTAATTGTAATCTCCGATGGAAGACCTGTTGGAACAGGAAGTGGTGCTGATCCTGTCATTGACACCGCTATGGCATTTATGGAAGCTGAGAATCAGGGTATTCGAACTGTTTATTTCAACATCGATGATAATCCTTCGGAATATTTCGATGTTCTAACGAATACTACAACGTTTGCTCAATCCTTACGTGACCTTGAACAGTTACCGGGAATCATTGGCGATTTTGTTGTTCAGTATAGTTAACATGCGGGGAGCAGGATTCGAACCTGCGAAGGCACTAAGCCAATAGCTCTTGAGGCTATTCCATTTGGCCACTCTGGAATCCCCGCGTTATGTCCATGCATAAAATATGGTTTATTAACCTAGCGGTCTTTAACGCTGTAATTCTTTTCCTTCCCAATAGACTGTGGTAGATGTCTTAATCTGCGTTCTTTCTTGGATGTATTGTTCCAATCGTTCTTTTTTTATATAAATTATTCTTGGGGAATTGTTTCTTTTTCCGACAGGGATTACTTTTCGATCTACGTTTCCATAGACTTCATTAATTGCTTGCTCTAAGGTTATTACTTTTAGATCTCCTTTTTCTCCTTCAATCATTCTCCGTATCCCATCTGCAAGCATACCTACTTGTTCATTTCTTCCATACCTGATTGTCGTCTCTATTGTTTGTGCAACTTCAAGCGCTAATATTGCGCCGTCATTTGCTCTCACCATATCTTCAATGAGACTATAGATTTCAGGACGATATTGCCATAACTCGAACTTTTCTGCTGATTCTTGTCCTATTCTTACTTTGAGTCTTCTTCTGTAGAATTCTCTGTCGAGCTTCATTTTTCCGTGTATTGAAGCAAGATTTATAAGCTTATTTTTGTTTGATTGCGTATGGAATACTTGCTCTTTTTGAAGAAATTTGATCTTTCTCTGGCTGTATTGCAGAAGAAGCTTGAGCAGGTTTGTTCTGATGTTGTCTTGAAGCCTGAACAGAAAGGATATTTGTTAACTACATCTTCTATTGATGTTGCTGCTTTGTTATCTCTGCCTGAAGTTGAAACGTTGTATTTACTCGTTACTTCCTGGAAGCCGTTTTCCTTCTTTTCTTTACGTCAAGACTGTTTAATCGCATTGCAAGAACATGGAAAGAAGTCGTATGTGATTAAAACGAAGTTTTATGATAAAATCCCTATTTCTGCGTTGTCTCTCTATAAACATATTAATCCCTATGTCAAACATGAAGGGTTTATTCCTACTGAAGATAACTTTGAAACGACATTGTTTGTTGAAATGAAGAAAGATGGGAAAGATGTCTTTTGTCGTGTAGGAATCTCTGCTGGTCAGAAAGAGAAACATTCTTCAGCTGTTGCATATCCGTTTGTTGTAGCGATTGAAGAGCCTCGAACCTTGGATGAGTTAACTGATTTGATTCGGGTTTGTTGGATTTTTCAATTGCCCCTATATATTATTACTAAGGAAATTGACGAGAAGCAGAAATTATTTTTGAAAGCGAAAGAAATTGTGAAAGGGATTGATCTAGAGAAGTTCTCGTATTTTGTTCAAGAGAAGTTACCTGTTGGGTTTACTGTTGTTGGTTTCTCACGACATGCTGCGACGAATGAATATAGATTAAAGTCTGTATTTAGTGCAGAGAAGAAGGTTTGTTTCTTATTCGGGAATGAGACCTATGGTCTAAGTCAGACATTACGGGATAAAACTGATCTTTTAGTTAAACTTGGGCCAGCATCAAAGAAACCATTTACTGCATCACAAGCATTGAGTTATGTGTTGGGAATTTATACTGCAGAAAAGCTTTAACAATTTATATTTGTTTCAAGAATTTCGTTCGTTTTAATCCTCTCTTTCTTCCTTTTTTAGAAAAATTCTCTGCTTCTTTTTCATTCGCCTCTAGAATACTTTTTTGTACATCTTGTGGAAGCAAATGAAGTAATTCTTTGCTTTTTATCTTCTTTAATACAAACTGTATCATCCTTCTCTTCTCTCTGCTTTGATTTATAACTCTTTTCTTTGAGAACTATCTTCTATGTGTGATGATTAACATCTTTAATTCTGTGATGAAGTCATTATATTGGTTATACGGAAGAACTTTTCTTTTATCTTTTCTGATGATCTCACACCGTAACGCTATTCCTGATAAATGCAGTGTACGATCAATCTTCTGTAATTCTGTCATCATTTCTTGTGCTTCCTGTAAGACGTTATTCGCAACATCTGTATATTCACCGATATACTCTTGCATAAAGAAATGACCTGATGTTACTCCATAGCGGAGCACTGCCATAAAGATTCCTAAACTTCTTCCTAATTTGTCTGGTTTTCTTGTTTCTCGATATTCTTTCATTGCGTATGCTACTTGCGACATTGCTGTTCGTACTGCCTCTGAAAAATTCTCCTGAAAATTCTTTCCTTTTGCAAATTTTTCCTTTTTCTGGAAGATACTTTTATAGAGTTCATAGGATGTTATAAAACTTTTTTCAAAGATCTGGATATTCTCTTTTGAGACCGTTTCTTGTTTTTCGAAGATTATTCTTGCATCTTGTTTTGCAAATGCCAGATCACCATTTCGATCAAATGAGAAAAAACCCATTCTTTGTCTTTTGAGTTTGGTCTTTATAATTGTTTCTTTTGAGAACTATTTCTTGACCATATCTAACTTTAAATGTAATTCTTTTAGCCACTTCTCATTCCAGTCTTGTGGAGCACTATCCATTGGACTTTCTGCTGCTTTGTTTTTGGGGAAGGCCATGACTTCACGAATATCGTTGATGCCACAGAGTAATGCGCATAATCTATCAAATCCAATTGCAATACCGCCGTGAGGTGGAGCTCCATATTTGAATGCGTTTAATAAAAAATCAAATCTCTTTTCCGCTTCTTCGTAGGTTAACCCTGTAACTGCTAACGATCGTGTTTGGACATCTTTTCTATGGATTCTAATTGAACCGCCACCAATTTCAACTCCATTTAAAACAACATCGTATGCTTTTGCTCTGACCTTGCCTGGATCTTTTTCTAATAATTCCATATCTTCGTTCATTGGTGAGGTGAAAATATGATGTCGTGCTTGCCAATTGTTGCCTTCTTCATTCCATTCAAATAAGGGGAAATCAACGACCCAGCAGAATTTGTGCTCTTCTGGTTTCATGAGTTTTAATTTTTCACCGACTGCTAAGCGCACTTGACCTAATCCATTCGTTGCTTTTTCAAATTCATCTGCGGTAAATAAGAGTAAATCGTTTTCTTTTGCATCAACTGCTTTGATGAGTTCTTTTTGAATTGGTTCTGTAATAAATTTGACGATAGAACTTTCTAATTTCTCACCTTTCGTTACTTTAATCCAAGCAAGACCGCCCATTTTGTGGGTTTTTGCGACTTCAATTAATTGTTCAATCTCTGTTCTGGAGAAGTTACCACAACCTTTTGCATTGAGACAGTAAACAACACCGTCTTTTCCTTCTAATGCTTTTGTGAAGACACTGAATTCTGATTTTTTGACAATCTTACTGACATCTTTTAATTCTAAACCGAAACGTAAATCAGGTTTATCTGATCCGAATCTGGACATTGCTTCGTGGAAGGTCAATTTTGTGAAGGGGGTTTTAATGTCTTCGTTGATTGCTTTTTTGAAAATTGTTTTGAGTAATCCTTCGACAATTGTCATGATATCTTCTTTTTCAATGAAGCTCATTTCCATATCAATTTGAGTAAATTCTGGTTGTCGATCGACACGTAAATCTTCATCGCGTAAACATCTCGCTAATTGGAAGTATCTGTCACAGCCAGAGATCATGAGTAATTGTTTGTACATTTGTGGTGATTCTGGTAATGCATAGAATTTTCCGGGATGGACGCGTGATGGAACTTTGAATACTCTGGCTCCACCTGGAGTTGTTTTTAATAATAAGGGTGTTTCAATTTCTAAGAAACTTTGTGAGGAAAGATATTCTCGTGCTGCTTGTGCTGCTTTGTGGCGGGCTAATAATCTGGATTGCATTACAGGACGACGTAAGTCTAAGTATCTATATTTTAATCGTAATTCTTCAGATGCTTCCATTCTGTCATCGACTTCAAATGGAGGGACTTCTGCTTCATTCAAAACTTCTATTTTTTCTACCAATACTTCAATCTCACCTGTGGTGATTTTGACATTTTCCATGCCTTTTGGACGTTCTCTTACTTTACCGTGAATTTCAATAACAGATTCTCTCTTTAATTTTTCACCAATTGTAAAGGATTCTTTCAATTTTGGATCAAAGACGACTTGCGTAAACCCATATCTATCTCGTAAATCGACAAAGACTAAACCGCCATGATCTCTTCGAGAATTCATCCAGCCTTGGAGAACAACTTGTTTTCCCATCTCTTTCTTGGTCAATTCTCCACAGGTATGGGTTCGTTTCATTGGTTTCTGAAGGCAGTTGGATTGTATTTAAACCTTTTCAATAGGTTTATAAATTAGGTTTTGAATGAGAAGATTATGCAGCAATTTCTTCGTTATGCTGAGAAAAAAGGTGCTTCTTTTGTTGAACTGAAGTCCATTCTCGGTAGTCGGAATTTTTTACAAGTTCAAGATAAGGATGTTAAGGAACTTTCTTCTGGGACATCGCAACTGTATGGTGTTCGTGTGTTTGTGAAAGGGAAAGAAGGTGTTGCATTTTCTACGAAACAGGATTATAAACGATTAATTGATCAAGCTGTGAAATATGCGCGATTGATTTCTACGCCAATTACATTTACTCCGTTGCCCGCATTAAAGAAGAAGTTTGTGACGAAAGTGAAAGAACATCCGGATTCTATTTCTTTAGAAGAGAAGAAGAAGTTTGTGTTAAAATTAGCACAGCAAAAACAGAAGTTCTTGCGTTCGTTAACGTTAGACTATAGTGATATGAAGAAAGAATTTTCGTATGTAAATTCTGAAGGTCGAGAATTTTCTTGGAATGATTTACGGATTATTTTTCGTTGTCATGCGTATGCGCAAGATGGAGATCGTAATGAAAGTTATTTGGATACGTTTGGGAGTCATGAAGGATTTGAACGGATGAAGGAAACTCCTGCTTTGGTTTCAAATACCTGTAAGATTGCTGTTGATCTATTAAAAGCGAAACAACCTATCGGTGGAAACTTTCCTGTTATTGTTGATCAGCATTTGGGTGGTGTGTTTGCTCATGAAGCGGTTGGCCATGCGTGTGAAGCTGATGCTATCTTACAAGGGACTTCAGTGTTAAAGGGGAAATTGAACACTCTTGTTGGCAATGAATCTGTGACGATTGTTGATGATAAATTGCAATTAAGTAATGGGCAGACTCTCGTTGATGATGAGGGCGTCTGTGGTGGAAAAACCTATTTAGTGAAAGAAGGTGTTTTACAATCGTATCTCCATAACCGTGTTACTGCTTCGTTGTTGAAGATGGAACCTACGGGGAATGGTCGCGCTCAAAGTTTAAGTGAGAAACCCATTCCTCGGATGACGTGTACATATGTTGAGAATGGGAAGTCTTCATTTGATGCAATGTTGAAAACGATTCAAGATGGGTATTATCTGAAAGGAACATTAGGCGGACAAGTCAATCCTGCTTCTGGAGAATTTTTATTCAATGCGCAATATGGGTATTTGATTAAGAAAGGTGAAATGAAATCGATGGTGAAAGCTGCTTCTCTTACTGGTAATATTGCTCAGACGCTGTTTAATATCCATCTTGTTGGGAATGATTTGAAATTTAATGCAGGAACGTGTGGGAAAGATGGACAATATGTTCCTGTTGGTGATGGTGCTCCTCATTTTAAGATTGACTTGGCACGGGTTGGTGGACAATGATTGATCCAAAATTAATTACCTACGCAAAGAAAAAAACAGATCAGTTTGAATTTTATTGGACTGAGCAAGAAGACTTATCTGTGCAAGTGCAAAATAACGCTGTTGATTTTGTTTCTGAAGGAACTTCTACTGGATTTGGTGTTCGTGTTTTACTTGATGGAAAATTAGGTTTTGCAAGTACGTTACGTGTTGATCATTATGAAGAATGTATTGATCAAGCTATTAAAATTGCGAAGTTGAATGTCAAAGATCCCTTATTCAAGCGCTTTCCTTCTGCTGCGAAATATGCTTCTGTTCAAACACTTTATCCCAAATTAAAACAGTTAGATGGGGATGCCATTGCTGAATTTTTGAAAGAGTATTTTGCTTTTGTTAAAGAACAAGATCCTGCATTGAAGGTGAGTACTGCTGCGTATGAAAAAAGTATTTCACATCTCCATATTGTCAATTCTGAAGGTGTCAATGCCTCTGCTTCTTTTGGTGCTAATTCGTTTTCTCATGAGTTAGTAAAAGGAACTGATGCGTTAGGATTTGGAGAAGCAGAACTTTTACCGTTATCTGTTGATATGGTGAAGCCGCATTTGGAAAGATTTTTATCATTGTTTCCAAAAGAAAAAGTCAAGACACAGACCTTGCCGTTGTTATTACACCCTGATGCTTTAGGAAGTTTACTCTCTGAGGCGTTTACGTTTGCTGCTGATGCTGAAGAAGTGCGTTTGAAGAAATCGTTCTTTGCTGGGAAATTGGGGAAACAACTTTTTGATCCGAAGTTTAGTTTGCTTGATACGGCATTAGTTCCTGGAAAATACGCTAGTAGACCGTTTGATGATGAGGGTGTTGCTTCACAAGATTTGCCTTTGGTCGAGAAAGGAGTTTTGAAGAATTATCTCTATTCGAGTTATGAAGCAGGCATTGCTGGAAAACAAAGTACGGGGCATGCACATCGTTCCTATGGAAGCTTGCCGACTGTTGGTCCAAATAATTGGATTGTTGCTCCTGGAAAAGATTCATTTTCAGATATTTTAGGTTCATTGAAGAAAGCAGTGTATGTGAAACAATTATTAGGGACGCATACTATTAAAGAAGCGACGGGAGAATTTTCTTTAGGGGTCTATGAAGGAAATTTAATCTCTAATGGGAATGTTCAATCTGGGATTAAAGATGGAATGGTTGTTGGGAATGTGTTTGAGTTGCTAAAAGATATTACTGCGTTATCCAAAGATGTTTTACATGCTGGCGGTGGATTTTATCTGCCGTATGTTCTCTTTCCTTCGATTAAGTTAGTTGGAGAATAGTTTATTGGATTCTTGCGCCTGTTTTCAATGCAAAGACCATATCTTCTAATTTATTCAAGTTCCACTTAATCGAATCAGATTTCTTTCTGAGTTCACCATTCCGTAAATCAAACTTTAAGAATTCTCCATAAATCTCTTCTGTCACTTCTTTCATTTTTAAGACCGATTTAAAATCCCCTTTAATCGCGTCATGCACTGCTTTTCTTCCAATTTCACCGGTTAAGTCACATAATCCTAAGAGATACGATTGGACTGATATTTTTAATTCTTTATAGCTCGGAATTTTTCCTTTTTGCACTAATTCATAGAAACACACTGCTTCTGCAAACTCTTGGAAGGCGACATTGCCCATTTCTGTTTCATAGCGGATATTCGGATCTAATGTTTTGACTTGGTCTTTGATTTTTTTTACTAATGCGACTGGATCTTCGCCACGATGGACGCCATAAATAATTTGTTTGGATACAGCAATAATCTCTCGTGAGGTCTGAATTTCTGCTTCACGTTTCTTTTCAAATGCTTTTAATGCTGTTTGAATGTTTTCAAATTCTTTCTTATTTAACATAGAATTTCTTTTCTTCTAAATCTATATAAACCTTTAGCATCACTCTATATGTAATAATTCTTTTGCTTTTTGTAAGGGATGGTGACGTTTTAATCGCGCTTCAATGCTCTTTCTTGGATCGGCCAATGTGTTTAATTGGATCATTAAGTGATCAATCGCATGCATTAATTCTCTTCGCTTGCTTTCATGTTTTAACTCTTGTTCAACATTTGGATTATGTTCTGGATTTAAGAGCGTATCAAAATCAATAACTCGAGTTAAGGCTGCATCCGCATCAATCACGACTTGTTGATCTTCTTCTGCTTGTTGTAATAAATGTTTTAGTTCTGGTTTGTGTGTTTCTACTTTCTTTAATGCTTCAATCGTTGGTCTTAGGAGATGTTCCTCAATTTGTCCGAGAATATTCTTTAATTCTAATCCATGTGTTACGACTTGTTTTAACCTTGTGGCAATTGCTTGTTGTTTCTCTGTTGCTGGTTCTGCAATATCTTTCTTTAACTGTTGACAATAACGGTTAATTGTTTCTGCGTAATCCCTGACTGCATCGACTTTAATGTCTTCACGTAAATGGACATTCCTAAGAATGCTTTCTGGACTTTCTGTTGTTTTTGCTTCTTCTTGAACTTGTTGTACAACTTCTGGAGGAACTTCTTCTGTGAATATTTTCTTGAACCAGGATTTAATTGTCTGCCACATGCTGATGACTTTGTGGTTCTGGTGCTTTTATTGTTTTCTCTTCTTTAATCGTTATTTCCACCTTACTTTCTGTCTCGAGAAATTTGGTCATTAAGCTATGTTTTTCTTTTAATTGATTCAATAATTCTTGCACATTCTGCTTTTCTTGTTTCTTTACTTCTTTTTCTAACTTCTGTAAGATTCCCTTGCCTTCGATGGAGACCATGCATTCAACTTCGTTATAAGCACTTACTAAGTTTCCATACCGTAATTCTTTATTTTCTTTGAAAATGTCTGTTACATGTTGTAATTCTTTCTTATAATTATCAATTTTCTGCTGTACTTCTGTTCCTTCTGCTTCAGTAGGGTTCTCGAGAACAGTCGCAATGGCTGTATAGACTTTATTAAATTCCTCTTCACACCTTCTTTTGAGCTCACCTACTGTTTGAATCTCCATCTGTTTCTCTGCGTAGGGGTCTTTTTATAGATTTCTAGGCTGGCGTTTCTCGTATTCCTAATTTTTGTTGGAGGCTTTTCTCATAATTTGCTTGATCTTGTGTGTAAAGTAATCCAATCTTTGCTCCTGTGTGTTGGATAACACTTGATGCGTTTAAGCAACCCCATTTGATTGCTTCTTTTGTTGATTTTTTCCTGATGAGTGCTGCGACAAAGCCTGCACCAAATGCATCTCCTGCTCCTAAGGTGTTTTTAATCTTGACATCATACGGATATGTGCTGTAGATCTTCTTGTTTTCAGCAACGTATATTTTCTTTTTTCCATCGGTAATTGCGATTATACTGTTATACTTTTTTATGAGTGTTCTGAGAATGGTTTCTGTTTCTCCTTTTGTTTTTGCAACTTGCTCTGCTTCTTCTTTGTTCAAGATTAAGACATCTGCTTGTTTTAGAATTTCTGGCATTTCTAATTCTTTACTCCCTGGATTCATTGCTACTTTTATTTTTTCTTTTTTTGCGTATGTTAAGATGACTTTTAAGACTGATAATGAGGAACCACGTAAGCCTGTGATGTAGATCCATTTTGTTTTTAGCTTTTGGAGATCTTCTTTCTTGAATTCGATTTCTTCTGATGCTCCTCTGTATGTGAAGATGGTTCGATCTGCACCTTTTTTGGTTAAGATGACTGATAAGGCTGTTCCCAAGTTACTATCTTCATTGATTAACGTGCTATCAATGCCTTCTCGTCGTAATGTTCGTAAGACATTATGCCCTGCATCATCTTGGCCAATCTTTGAAAGAATACTTGTTTTCAATCCTAAACGGGCAAATGCGACCGCGGTGTTTGTTGCGCCGCCCCCTGTTTGGGTAAATGGGCGTGGAATATCAAATTTCTTTCCACATTCTACATGGAGATATTCTTGTTCTTTTTTGAGAAAACTCACGTCGAGAAAAACATCGCGTGTTGCTGATCCAATTGTGATAATATCGAACATTGCCCCTTTTCTTTTTCTTTCTGATTTTGTTTATTTAAACTTAACCTTTATATAGCAGTTTTCATTGGTAGATCTAGAAGTGGATATGAACGTTGGTTTTCTCGGTTTAGGAAGAATGGGTTCTCGGATGGTTGAACATCTGCTTGCTGAGAAACAGTCTGTTGTTGTTTACAATCGTTCAATTGGCCCTACGCAATGGCTTTCGAAGAAAGGAGCAATTCCTACGTTTTCTCTTGAAGAATTTGTTACTGCTCAACCGAAGCCTCGCACCATTTGGCTGATGATCAATGCTGCTGCAGTTGATATGGTCTTAGCACAGTTACTTCCATTGTTATCGAAAGGAGATATTGTTCTTGATGGGGGTAATTCTTTTTACAAAGATTCACAAAAACACTTTAATTTCCTTAAAAAGAAAGGCATTCATTTTATGGACGTTGGAACCTCTGGTGGTTTAACTGGAGCACGGAATGGCGCTTGTTTGATGATTGGTGGTGAACGGCTTATTTATCAGAAGTGTATTCCTTTGTTTCGTTCTCTTGCTGTTCCTCAAGGGTATGCATATTTGGGAAAACCCGGTGCTGGTCATTTTGCGAAGATGGTACATAATGGTATTGAGTATGGGATGATGGCTTCGCTTGCAGAAGGATTCGAAGCACTTGAAACGCAACGGAAAGACTTTGGTTTTGAGTTAGCAGACGTTGCTTCATTGTATAACCGTGGAACTATTATTCAATCCCAATTAACCCATTGGACTGCTGACTTGCTTCAGAAGAATACTTCGCTCTCTGGTATTTCTGGATCTGTTCCTGAAGGAGAAACTGAAGCAGTTCTTCATGCGTATAGTAAAGAACATAATCTGCCTGTGTTGAAAACCGCTATTCAGGATCGGATCAATTCACGAAAGCATCCTTCTTTCCGAGCGAAGATTATTGCTGCGCTACGAAATATTTTTGGTGGACATAAGGTTAATAGATAAACCAGTCTTTTAGAATTTTAGTTGTGTTTGGTCCCCAACTTCCTTCTTGGTATGTTTCTGTTGCTTGTTGTTTGAGGATTGGAGCGACAATTTTCCAGGCTGCTTTGGTTTCTTCCCAACTTGTGGTATTACTTTGGTCACCGTGTATTGCATTGGTTATTAATTTTTGATAGGATTCAATTGTTTTTGGTCCAAAGAGACATTGATAGCAGAATTCTAATTTCGCTTTCGTTATTTCTAACTTACTTCCTGGCTTTTTGGTGTTGAAATAGAGGACAATATCCTGTTCTGGTTGGATATGCATGACGATCTCATTTGGTTCTTTTGTCATCTTATTTTCTTTTAGTTTGATGTAGACAAAGGCTGTTTTTCTTTTTAATTTTTTTCCTGTTCTGAGATAGCAGGGGATATTTTTCCATCGGGGATTATTAATTTTTGCTTCTATGGCGATATATGTTGGTGTTGTTGAATTTTGCTTTACGTCAGGTTCTCTTTTGTAGGAATTGTATTGACCTAGCATACTTTTTGTTATCTTTATTTTCTTTAGAATGTTTATTTTCTCTTTTTGGATGTCTGTTCGTTCAAATGATTTTGGACATTCCATCGTGATTAAGGTTAAGATTTGGAGTAGATGATTTTGAATCATATCGCGGATAACGCCTGCTTTATCGTAGTACTTTCCACGACTTTCAATGCCCATATCTTCTGCAACGGTAATTTCAATGTGGTCAATATACTTCTTATTCCAGATGGGATCGAAGAATGTGTTACTACAACGGAAGACTAAGATATTTTCAATCGTTTCTTTGGTAAGATAATGGTCTGTTCTATAGACTTGTATCTCTTTGAATGATTTTTTGATGAGGTTGTTTAATGTTGTTGCTGATTTCAGATCTGAACCAAATGGTTTTTCGAAAACAATTCTTTTGAAACCCTCTTTTTCTGTATCCATTTTCTGTTTTTTAATTGTTTTGAGAATACTTGGGAAATGTTCTGGCATTGTTGCGAGATAATAAATGCGATTTGCTTGAATATTCTTTTGTTGCTCTTGTTTTTTAAGAAAAGATTGTAACTTGTTGATTTCTTTACTTTCAAATTCTGCTTTGAAATACGTTATTTTCTTTGTAAAGTCGTTCCATCCATTATTTTCAACTTTTCTGACTTCTTTTTCGATGAAGGTCTTTGCTTCTTGCATGTACTCTTCTGTTGTGTATGGTTTTCTTCCCACTAATGTTAAAATGAAGGGAATGTTTTCTTTGCTTAATTCGTATAATGCTGGGAGGAGCTTCCTTTTTGCAAGATCTCCTGTTGCTCCAAAGATGACAATACTATAACTTTCCATGTTTCAGAATCTTTTTTGTTTCCTGTTTATATTCTTCTACGCTTGGTTGATCGAACGCGTTGATATTCATTAAACTCCCTAAGAACATCACTTCGAGCATTTTCATTTGCAGGAGTTGCCCAATTACATATTCTGATTTTTCTGGTAAACTGATCTCAATAAATGGAATTTTCTTCTTTTTATAAGTTGTTTGGATTCCTTGTTGGATTGATTGCAAAATTTGATGCAAACTCTTTTTTTCTAGGAGTGGCTCAATCGTTGTGAATGAATTTTTTTGGATCGTATAATCTGTATGTGTTTTTTTGATTCCGATAAATGTTGTCACTTTATCATCTGGGCCACCTAAATAGAGTTGTGCCATGGAGTGGAGATCTGTTGAACCTATTGCTACTGTTGGTGTTATGCCTGCATGAATAATATTTCCTGATTTATCTTTTTCTTTTCCTAAACTTTCTGCTGTTAATTGGCGATACCATTTGCCAAATGCTTCAAGATCATTACTAAACAAGAATGTGTTATGAATCTTCTTTTCCCGTTCTGCATAATAATTGAGAATTAACGCGCTTGTTGCTGCAGGATTCTTTTCTATTTTTGGAAGTAGACATTGTTTTTGGATATCTGCTGCTCCTTTGATTAATTGTTCAATGTTGATTCCTGCAATCGCTAAGGGGAGTAAGCCTACATTGGAAAGAATAGAGTACCTACCACCAACGTTTTTTGGAATGGGAAAGCAGAGATAATTTTCTTTTTTACTTAACTTCCAGAGTGGTGAATTTTCATCAGTAATTACAAGAATCTCTTTTACTTTTTGGAATAGTATTGCTGTATTTGCAATCGTTTCTGTGGTTGTTCCGGATTTTGAGATACAAATTAAGAGTACGCGACGTTTTGCTTGTTGCTCTTTTTCGATTTCTTTTATAATCTTTTCAAGATAATCTGGATCGACCGTATCTGCGTAGAGCATTCTTGGGATGTTTATAAGATTTGCTAGTTTTCCTCGGAGTGCTTCATAGACCGCGATCGTTCCAAGGTTTGATCCACCAATTGCTATGAGAATAACTAAACTTACATCTTTGTAGTTTCTTGCTACTTTTTGGATTTCAAGAATTTTTTTCTTTTCTAATGGTAAGAGTACTTCAGCGTAGGGAGAACTCCATTCTTTTTCTTTAATCGTTCGTTCTATTTGTTTGATCGTTTGGAGAATCTTTTCTTTTTTCTGTTCGATCTCTTCTTTTTTCAGATTTGATCCATCGCTGAATAGTTGGAGGGTATTCATTTGAGCTTGAGTTTTGCTTGTTTCCAATCATCTAAGAACTTTTTTAAGCCAATGTCTGTTAGGTTGTGTTGTACTAATTTTTCAAAGATCGTAAATGGTAAGGTTGAGCAATCTGCGCCGATCATGGCTGCTTGGGTAATATGTTGTACGCTTCTCACACTCGCTACTAAGATTTTTGTGGGGAATCGATAATTTTCATAGATCTTTTTTATTTCTTCGACGAGATGCATGCCATCTTCATTTTGATCTTCTAATCTCCCAATAAATGGACTAATGAAATATGCACCTGATTTTGCTGCGAGTAGTGCTTGGGTTGGAGAGAAACAGAGTGTTACGTTGACTCTGATATGTTTCTTTGTTAATTCTTGACAGGCGATTAAGCCTTCTGTCGTACAAGGGACTTTTACTACCACATTTCTCGATAATTGAGATAAGTTGATTCCTTCTTCAATCATCCCTTCTGCATCTGTGCTAATCGTTTCTAGATTGACAACGTCTGTTGTTCTCGTGAAGATTTTTAAGATTTGTTGAACGAGTTTATCAAACGGTATTTTTTCTTTCGCTGCTAAGCTTGGATTTGTTGTAATTCCATCAATTAAGCCTGTAGAATAGGCTTTTTTTATTTCTTCGATGTTTGCGGTGTCAATAAAAAGTTTCATTCGTTCTCCCGATTGCAGAGTTTTCTGATTGTTCTGACAATTGCTTTTTCGCTGATATTATATTCTTCGAGTAACCGCTCTTTTGATCCTGAGTGCGGCATTTCTTTGACACAGAGATGTTCTACTGCAATGTTTTCATTTTTGATTTCACTTAAGAGCATCTCTCCTAAGCCACCTTCTGCGTAATGATCTTCGACAATGACTAACGTATTATTTGATTTTTTTAAAAGATCAACAAATCGCTTTCCGTTAAAGGGTTTGATGCAATAACAATCAACGACTGCTACGGGAATGCCTTCTCCTTCTAAGCGCTTTGCTGCTTTCATTGCTTCATGGAAGGTTATACCTGCTGCTGCGATGACGGCACTGTTTTGTTTTTGTGTTGTATGGACTTTGAATTCACCGACTTCAAACTTCTCTGTTTTTTTATACACCATTGGTGTTTTTGGTCGTGTTGTTCGAATATATTTTAATCCGGGAAGTTCCCCACAGATGTTTAAGATCGCTTCTGTTGACACTCCATCACTTGGATAGAAAATGGTGCTATGGGGTAATGTTCTGAATAAGGCAATGTCTTCTAATGCCATCTGAGATGGACCATCTTCACCAATAGAGATACCGACATGCGATCCGTTGACAATCATATTTGCTTGGGACAATGCTGCCATGCGTAATTGATCATGTGCTCGTGTTAGGAATGCTGCGAAGGTTGAGGCTACGGGCAATAATCGTTTTGTACTTAAACCTAATGCCATACCAATCATGTTTTGTTCTGCAATGTAGGATTGAATAAATTGATGTGGTGTCTTTTTTTCTACTTCTTCTGTTTCTGTTGAATTTTTGACTTCTGCATCTAAGGTTATAATTTCTGGATTGAGTTTTGCTAATTGTGCTAGTCCTTTTCCAAATGCGACTCTCGTTGCGACATCTTCTTTACTGTCTGTTATTTCTATTGTTTTCCAGATTCTCTCTTGTTGTTTTGCTTTTCCAGGATGTTTAATCTTGACTACGGGGAAGAATGGATCTGGGAGGATTTTCAATGCTTTTTCTAATTGTTCTTCTGAAAGTGCTTTGCCGTGCCAACCTTCTTTATTTTCTAAAAATGGAACGCCTTTTCCCTTGAGCGTCTTTGCTAGAATTATCGATGGTTTCCCTTTTTGTTTTCGTGCTTTTGCAAGTGCAGCTAATAGTTGTGGAATGTTATGCCCATCTGCTGTGAGTACATTCCAGCCAAATGCTGCAAATCGTTGTTTGTACTGGTGGATATCATGACCGAGTAAGGTTTCTCCACTTTGTCCCAATCTATTGACGTCAACAATTAAACAGAGATTATCTAATTTGTATTTTGGCGCAATTTCTAATGCTTCATAGACTGATCCTTCTGCACATTCTGAATCTCCTAATAAGACATAGGTTCGAGCATTTCTTTTTTGGTATTTTGCTGCGATTGCCATCCCAATGCCGACTGCTGCTCCTTGGCCTAAGGAACCTGTTGCGACTTTAATCCAGGGCAATGTTCCTGGTAATGGATGCCCTTCTAATGGGGAATGAAACTGTCGTAAGGTGTGTAAGTTTGTATCAGTACACTTTGAACGGAATAATGCAGCATACAGAATTGGCGCTGCATGACCTTTTGAAAGAATAAACTCGTCGTTTTCTGGCTGGTATGCATTGGTGATTTCATACTTCATTTCATGGAAGAATAAACAGGCAATGATCTCTGCTGCAGATAAACAACTTGTGGGATGACCAGAACCAGCACTGGTGGTCATTTTTAAAACGTCTCTTCGTAAGACTGTTGCAATCTCTTTTAACTCTGTGATACTCACCATCTTTTCTTTTTCCCTAGTTTAGATCTTATTTAAAGATTATCTTCTTGTGCTTGATCTTGTTCATGTCTTTTAAAACTTTAAATTGCGTTTTTCTCTCTTTTCACGAAGGTATGTTTAGGGATAATAGGTTAGATTCTCTTGAGATTCTTCTTTATTGCACGGCCGTGCAATAAAGAAGAATCTCA
>Ga0209515_10000535_pt1 | contig 67603 bp, 1 predicted proteins | sample Subgroupgradi54m_FD_187454 | JGI IMG/M metagenome (GOLD analysis project Ga0209515, IMG submission 187454) | Subsurface groundwater microbial communities from S. Glens Falls, New York, USA - GMW60B uncontaminated upgradient, 5.4 m (SPAdes)... ...
CAACGGGCGCGGGAGCCTGATGAGCAATCAACTCGCGAGCCCATGCGAGATCTTTGTTTTTATCCGCCCGACTCCGATGGTCGGGAATGCTGGACGTCGTATCTTGAGGAGACAAGGTAATGTCGCTGAGACGAAAGCCAGTATTGCGAGCCAGCTCCAGGATTGTTCCGTCCGTAAAGACCAACCGGACACGCTCCTCGGGAAATCGGACAAGGCCAGCTCCATGAATGGCAATGTAATCCACTCGGAAGAATTCTGGGGTCTTGCCGGCAGCCGCGTGGGTTAACACGCCAGCCAATGCCCCGAGTTGCTGCTCCGAAAACACCGTGCCTGCAGTCGTCACCGTCACCTTCGACGGTTCGTATGTGACATTCCCAGGCTCTTGAACTGGCCGCTCGTCAATGAGAGGAAGCCTAGCAAGGTCGCCAGCGGTCAATTCGGCCGGCCCGGTGCTGCCACCCCGCGCCGAGCCGGCCATCGCGAATGGCCCTTGTGCTTGCGCTTCTCGCGCAGCCGCTACCTGCTCGACGGTGCGCTGGTGCGCTGCTCGGAGCGCTGGGGCAAGCCGATCCCCAAATTGGTCTAGATAGGCCGTGCGGCGGGTCGTTTCAGGAACCCACTCCGCTGGACTGACCGACAGCAATTGATCCAAATGCCCAGCCGGCAGATTCAACCCATCCAAATTCAATGCATCGTTCGCAGGCACAAATCCCACCGGCGTCTCAACGGCGCCGCCCTTACCTTCCGACCGATCCAATGCCCACAACACCGCGCGCAGATTCTCACCGTATCCCGGCCATAAGAATTTTCCATCCGCTCCCTTGCGGAACCAATTCACATGAAAGAACGCCGGCGCGTGTTCGCCCAAATGCTCCATCACCTCAACCCAGTGATTGGCGTAATCAACTTCGGGATAGGAAAAGAATGGACGCAAGGCCATTGGGTCCGGACGAAATTCGCCCACGTTCCCGGCGGCCGCGGCGGTCATCTCAACTCCCATCACCAGGGCATCGTAGACGCCTTCTGCTGGCGTACGCAATTGCCGGATCAGCGGCTCGCGCGAGGCCAGCCGTCCGCCGAAGAACAACGCGCTAATTGGCACACCTTCGGGGTCTTGCCAATGCGGCGAGATATTCGGAGCATTTTTGGCCCACGCGGTGAAGCGGCTATTAGCGTGCGCCCATGGCTTCTTTGAATTTCGCTGATCTTCCGGCGCCCGATCGGCAATACGCTTGCCCTGCCAATCCAGCCAGCCATCCAACGATTCCGGAGAGGCCGGAGTCTTGCCTTCCCACCATAACTCGCCGGTGTTCTCGTTATAGGCCACGTTGGTGAAGATTGTGCTCGTGCCAGGGCCAATCGCGGTGATGGCGTTGGGGTTAGTCTGCTGATTCGTTCCCGGTACCACGCCAAAGAAGCCGTTCTCAGGATTGATGGCGCGCAGGCGGCCGTCTTTCCCGATGCGCAGCCACGCGATGTCATCGCCAACGAGCCACACGCGGTAGCGATCTTTGAGCGCCTCCGGCGGCTGCATCATGGCAAGGTTCGTCTTGCCTGACGCGCTGGGAAACGCCGCCGCGACATAGCGCGTCTGGCCGGTCTGCAAGTCCTCGATACCGACGATGAGCATATGCTCGGCGAGCCACCCTTCTTTGCGGGCGTCATACCCGGCCTGCCGCAGCGCGTGGAATTTTTTGCCCAGCAGCGCATTGCCGCCGTAGCCCGATCCATAGGACAAGATGAGCCGCTCATCCGGGAAGCTCACGAAGAAACGGTCATCAGGTTCTCCTGACTTCGTCGCACGCCTCACGGCGTTGAGATCGCCGGTGCTGTGCACCCCGCGCACGAAGTTGTTCGTGTTGCCGATCGTCTCGAGCGCGACGCGGCCGACCTTGGTCATACGGATCATGTTGATCGCGACATAACGGCTGGTCGTCACTTGGACGCCTGCCTGCGCAAACGGCGAGCCAGTAGGACCCATGAGATACGGAATCACGTAGAGCTTTTGCCGCTTCGCGGATCCCTTCAGGAGGGCTTCAACTTTTGGTTTGATCGCATCGGTGGATTGCCAGTTGTCATACAAACCTTTGTCATTCGGATCATGTGTGGCCACAAAGGTGCGCTCCTCGGAGCGCGCGACGTCCTGCACATGCGAACGCGCATAATAGTTGCCATCTGGAAGCTTGATTAGCTCTCCAGCGGCCACGGCTTCCTCTAAGAGGCGGGCATCATCCGCTTCATCAATCACTTCAACTGTCCCGGCATCCAAAAATGCCGCCTGTGCTTGGACAAATGACCGCACCACCCCATGATGCTCTAACGAGAGGCCGGTCAGGGGAACCGGTTCAACTGGCCGAGGCGGCAGCACGACGTTCTGCGCCGCCAGCGGCACGAGCTGTGCGACGATGTCTTTCGTGTTGACCAAGCCCTGGTCCCGATTGATCCGGCGGAACTCTTCGTAGAGCGTCTGGTCAATTTCCGCTTGCACCTCGGGCGGCAGGTCGGCCAGCTCGGTCTTGAACGGCCCGGACAACTCTTTGACCAAGTCCTTCAACGTACCCTTGAGTTTGCCAGGCAACGAGTCGCCGAGTATCTCAACCACAATCTGCTCGCGCGTTTTGCCTTCCTGCGCGAGAGCCGCCGCCCAGGCGTCCTTGAACTTCGCGTGCTTCTCCTTGGAGAGCAGCTCTTCAAGGTAGGCACCCATGCGGTCACGCAGCGCCGGCACGCGCCGGGCGGCAATCTCGAAGGAAATCTTCTGGTACTCCGTGGCCAGGTGCGCTTCGCCAGTGCCCGCCTTGGGCATGTTGGCGAACTCGCTCTGTGGGAGCGTGGAAGTGCCGTGCTGCACGAACAGCGCCACCCCGATGGCCTGACTGGCCAAGTGGTGGCGCTGGAAGATCCCCCAGTCCACCTTGCCACCCAGACCGTGCATGGTGCCGGTCTGCAACGCCAACTTGCTCGGCTGAACCAGGCCTTCCGTAGCGCATTGCGCGTTCACCTGCCCCATCAAGGTGATGGACCCGAGCACGGTGCTCGGATATTTCTTATGCTTCTTGCTGTCGATATGCCGCTCCTCCACCCCGATGGAAATCGGTGTGTTCAGGCCCAGTTCTTTCTCGAGGCCGCGGATGAAGCGGATGAAGTGCATCGTCACATCGTCGGTGGTCCGATGCATCTGTCGGTAGAGCTCGCGGATGTTGTCGCGCTGAATAGCACTCAACCCGAACCGACGCAGGGAATCCACATATCCCGACGTCGACAGCCCAAAACGCTCAATAGAGTTAAACGGATCCTGCTCCACCCCCGCCTCGAGATTCGCCAGGTAGTCGCTGATATCCACTCCCGTGCCTTCCAAGCTCAACACCTCGAGGTCATCCACCAGCTTGCGGCGGAGGTCCCAGATCCCGTCAGCTTCCTGATCCGCGGTCTCTTTCAGACCGCCCAGCTCGGCGACCTTGGCGGCAAACACCGCATCGATCTTGCTGCGCTCTTCGATGTAGCGTGTGGTGATCTCGCGCTCGAAGGCCAGCACCGCATCCAACGCAGCCTCTTCCACCAGCGTCGAGGGGTCCACGTCGATCTGGCGCTTGCCGGCCGTCAGCGCCTCGCGGATGAGATCCTCAATGGAGCCTAACGCTTTCTTTTTGGCGGCGGCTCTCTCCGCATCGGTCGCGCCGGCGCGGTAGTCCGCCGCCACCACCTGGTAATGATCGCCCTGGAGGAACAGCGGCCCGCGGTAGCCCTCGGCGATCGCCGCGGCATAGGCCATCGAGGCGTACTCTGCCAGATTCTGGCCGGTGTAGCCCTTCTCGGATTTCGCCAGCTCGAAGATCACGGCGCCCACGTTGTCTTCGATCGCGCCGCGGAGAATCTGGCGCATCGTCTGGTACGCGTTGACCCGCACGTTGTAGCCGGGCACGGTGAAGTTGGCCCAGCGCTTGTCCTTGCGGGCGAGGTATAACGGATGGATTGAGGCCTCCTTGATCCCTAAGGCCAAGCCGGTCTCGCGCAGCACCCGCTGGGCCGAGGCTTTGACTTCGGCGACCGGGTTCAAGCTGGCTTCGCGGGCCAGGTAGTGCACGGTTTGACGTTGCAGTCGGACCTCATCGAGCACCCGCACGCCGTCATCAGTGAGTTCCAGCACGCCCTGGATGTTCTTCAAGAGCCCTACAACATCCGACGCGGCTGGTGGCAGGCCCTCGCGTTCCTCGCGAATCTGACGGGCCAGCGCTGCCCTTACCACCGCCTCCTCCGACCCGGGGCTGTCGCCGCTGACCGCGGGCCACAAGACATGACCTTCTGGAGCTTCGACGAGATACAGACGCTGCCTGAGGAGTTCGCGGGCACCTGGCAGGTCGCGATCGCGGATCTTCTGATAGGCTGCTTTAAGCGTGGCCACAACCAGAGCCTGTTGGGGTCTGGTCGCAGGCTCCTCGCGTGGCAACCAGGCCCACGCCCGAAGCTGACGCAGAAATTCATCAAATGCTGCTATGACTTCGCTATCGCCGTCTCGCCTATCCAAGTGGAACTGACTACCAATCATTCGAGTGGCTAAGGCTTCAATTTCATCCGCTCGCAATGGCCGAGGAGCCGATGAACTCACGTTGTGTGGTTCCTCTGGCCCGGTGGAGCCGCCGGCCACAGGTGGAATGGCTCCCTCTGGGTGGTCATCGGCTCGCAGCCACAACGTCAGCACGTCGCCAGGTTGCAGCTGCACTCCGCCATGCGTGGCCGCAAAGCGGTCGGCTCGCAGGAACCTCTCGTCTCCTCGCTGAATCATCAGGACGTACGGCTGCTTTGGCAGCGGGACCGGATCGCCTGACTCAAGCCATTCGGCTCCAAACAGCCGCTCCAACGCCTGCGTGTGCGTCATCGGTTCTGGCACGATGACCCGCGGTGGAGGGATAGAACTGGTCGAAGGAGCTTGGAGATGGGCCCGCCCAATCAAGGCGCGCATCTGCTGCATGGCGTCGAGGGTGAGGGAGGGATCGTTGACCCACTTGGCCGATGTGGGCCGAATGGCCATCGCGGATCCACGAGCGGGTCCTCGACAGAGTTGCAGGACACCACCATTTTTCCACACGGCATCTAAGACGGCGGTACGCCCATCCAGCTCGAGCCGGAAGCGGAAGAGCTCCGGCCCTTCCTGTGTCCCTGCTTCGCCATCCGCCGTCACCTGGTTCAGCGTTGTCACAATGTCCGGGAACGACACGCCGGAGGTGGCGGCAAATTGGATCACGGGGGTCACCTGCGTCGGGTGGAGGGTGAGATCGATGACAGGGATGCTGGCCAGCTCGCGCACGGTGAGAGGTTCAGGCTTCCCCGGCCCTGTGTGAGCACGGCGGGAGGACTCAGCCATCGCGGTCGGCACGGACACTTGGCGAACGAACGCCTCCGCCAAGGCCTGATCCGCAACGCCCAGTTGCATCAATCCGGTCACCGTGAGCGCTGGCTGCAATCTTCCCAGATAGCGCAGCGCCAACAGCTCCGCAACTTGCGTGCGGTTGGCTTCCCCGACCCCGGGCTGGGCCACCACCTGCTCGACCACCGGATCCACGAGCGTATGATCAGTCGGGGTCAGGAACGTGTCCTGGCGGCCCGCCGGTTCCGCGACCGGCTCGTCGAGCAGCAGCCACACGCCGTATCCGGCGTCGTATCGGGCTTTCCCTTGGGCAACCTTGCCTTTGAGGTCACTCCCGTAGATGGCAGAATACGGCTCGACCTTGCCAGGCGCGGTCTCATGCCAGATCGTCAGCTTCGCGTGATCTCCGATGCGATCGAGATCCGCGGGGTCGAACGGCCGCTCTGGCGAGCCAGCCGGCACACTCTCCGGCCCGGTGCTACCGCCGCTGACCCGGGGCAGGAGGACGAGCCGGTCATCCGCGCGGCGGCTGACCGCGATCCGCTCGAAGAAGTGCCGGAAAACCGTCTCCGGGGCGCTGGCATCCGATAGCTGCCACTCGGTATAGAGCTGCGCGAGGATCCGCATGACCTGTTGATAATGTTGAGGAGTGGCGGTGTCTTTCTGGCGAGGCAGGATAAAGTCGCGCGAGACGGCAGCCAGAAATTCTTTTTCACTTAACCTTCTTCCACCCTGCTCCGGAAGCTGCTGACGCAACAGGGCTTCGAGTTTCGCACGAGCTTCGGCCAGCGCGACTGGCCGCCCCGCCTCTTCCGGCCCGGTGGAGCCGCCACGCTGAAGTCGCTCAATGGCCTCGCGGACCCGTTGCTGATACGCTTCATACTTCGTGATGCCGGCCCGGCCGTACACGGCCTGATCACCGTGTTCCACGTCGATAGCCATGCGTCGCAGCAGGGTTTTCAGTACCGCGAGATTGCCTTCGGACTCAAGTCTGCCTACCTCATCGAAAAAGCTTCGCTCAAATTTCTCATGTTCGGCTCGAAAAGACTGAATCTCTTCGGGGCTTGGCATCGCGGTGGCTGCAAAGCTATCTTGTGGACGTTGCCAGAAATCGTAGTAAGAGGCAGCTTGTCCTGCAGCGTAATCCGGATCCGGTCTTGGTGCCCCGGCACGCGCCGAGCCGGCCATCGCGGTCGGCACGGACACTTGGCGGACGAACGCCTCCGCCAAGGCCTGATCCGCAACGCCCAGTTGGATCAGTCTTGTGACCGTGAGCGCTGGCTGTAATCTTCCTAGATAGCGCAACACCAACAGCTCCGCAACTTGCGTGCGGTTGGCTTCCCCGATCCCTGGCTGGGCCACCACTTGCTCGATGACCGGATCCACGATCGCATGATCGGTCTCGGTCAGGACCGTATCTTGGCGGCCTGCTGGTCCCGCGACAGGCTCATCAATCAGCAGCCACACACCGTATCCGGCGTCGTACCTGGCCGTCCCTTGGCTGACCTTGCCTTTCAGGTCACCACCGGAGATGGAATAAAACGGCTTGACCTCACCGGGTGCAGTCTCCTGCCATATCGTCAGCTTCGCGTGGTCTCTGATGCGCTCAAGATCCGCCGGATCTGCCGCACTGGGTGGTAACGCTGAGAACACGCGTACCCAGAGCCCGGGACCGGCTGGGGCGGCGCGGCCCTCGAGGAGCCGCTGAGCCAGTTGGGGTTTGGTCAGAAACTTACCACCGACCGAGACGGTGGCGGAGTCGCTCACTGCCGCGAAGGCGTCACGCGTTGCGGCATCGAGTGAGTTCCATCGGTCCTGATGGCGTTGGGCCAAGGCGAACACCTCGTCCAGCGTGGTGCGTCCTGTCAACGCCCCAGCCGGAACCGTGAGACCGGGGAACGCATGCTGGAGGGCCGGCAGGAAGATGGTGGCAATCGCGTCGTTCTGCGAGAAGAGCCTGTCGAGCGTCACGTCGCCGGGAATCTGCGGCAGGCCCGTCAGGCCAAGGGACGCCGCCAACTCCGCCTTCACCCCCTCGTGGGTTTCCTCGCCGAACCGGTTGAGGTCGTCGTAGATAGCCTGCGCCAACACCTCGCGCACGCGCTGCGCGATATTCACCGGCGTCGGAAATCCCCTCTTGCCCTCCGACGTCCCACCTTCGACGACGGTGAGGGCAAAGTCCTCGAGCCTGTCATGGATATATGCGGCCCGTTCCGAGTCGTCTTCTACTTGGACGGCGTTTGTCTCAATCTCTTCAAATGTTCTGTACTTGTCACGTCCCGTCACGTGCGGCTTGACCTCAATAGGCGCCTTGTTCAAGAGTTTCAAGAACTGCTCGAGATTCGGGTCGCTAGTAGTGCCGTCCGTCTCTCGACGCTCGGTCGCCTTTAACGCCTGCCAGAGCGGCCAGTCCAACGTTTCAAGTACACGGGTTTCCTCTTCCCACTCCTCCACGTCGGTACCCTTCGCATTGTCGTGGGCCAACTCGTGGAGCAACCGTTCGGCGAACACGCGCATGGCCCCCGGCGTCACCACCTGGAGCCCGAGGGTGTAACCGTAGAAGAGTTCGTCAATGGCGATGACGGCTTCGCCGGTGGCAGGATCATAGTACCGAACCATCTGATTCTTGAGGACGCCGGCGCGCACCAGCACGAAACGTATCTTGCGGTTTTCTTCGCGGGTGAACAATTCAGCGATGCGCTGTCGGATCGGCGCCATGGTGGCGAGGTCTTCTCGTGCGTCTGCTGCGCAGAGCCGTTGATAGAGATACATCACGCTGTCGTGGAGATACTCCAGGAACAGCGTCGCCTCAGTCCTGGGCCACAGCTCTTGCCTTAATGGTTGTAATGTCGCTTCGATCTGCCGTGGCCGACCCTCCGGCGCACTCCAACTCTTGAAAATCTCCGCCCAAATCTGGAACGCCTGCTGGTTGCGTGGTCTGCTGGGATCCAGGTGCACTCGGACATCCAACCTCGCGCGCCCACCCGTCCGTACGAGGTTCGCCATCGCGTCCGCAAACGTCGGCGGCTTGGCATTCCAACTCTTGCCGTCACGCCGCTGTCCCGCTGCTGCAGCCAGCGCGCGTACGACCAGGCGGTCGCCCGCCTCGCGCAGGGAAATCTTTGCGGCCTGGGCCAGCGCCCACATGCGGCCGAGGGATTCGTCAATGCGCCGCTTGGTGTCAACCCGAATCTCGTCATCGGTGAGGCGGGGCGTCACCGGGTCGTTCTGGGTCATCTCATGCCAGGAGACGATGACCCCACCGGCGCTGGCGATGGAATCTGGAATTACGACCTGGCCGTTCGCGAAGAGCGCCGCATCGGCCTTTTCCGTAATAGGCCCGTTGGCGGCTTCCACAATGAGCTTCGCCTTGACCTTGCCGACGTTATCCTTGGTGATGGTGTCTTCGACGCCGGCCAGGATGAGGATATCCGCCTCAGCTTCCAGCACGGCACGCGCGCCTGCGTCCTTTCCGGGGATGGGAAAGCTGCCGGGAATCTCCGCAGCGACGTCCACCAGGGAACGCTTGCCGGCTTTCGCGGCAAAGATTCTGTCCAAATCTTCCGCGGTGAAGCCGGTTTCCTTGACGAGAGCGCCACGGGTGTCATTGATGGCGATGACCGTGCGGCCGCGCTCAATGTTGAACTTCGCCGCATAGAGCGCCGCATTACCCGCCGCATTGATGACCACCGACGGGGCTTTGGGATCGCTCATCAGGCCAGCGATGTCGGGAATCGCCAGCACGCGGTCAATCGCATACGTGGCTCCAAGGCCGGTGGCCTCGGTGCGGACGTCGAGCCCGCCAAGACTGGTGGGCTTGCCGGTGAAGGTTCCAACATGGGGGAGGTGTTCACGGATGGCGGCCTGCGTATACGGAAATTCGGATGCCTCTTCCGTCAGAGTCGGAGTAAGGGTGATTTGGCCTTGCTGGACGAGGGTTCGGAGGTGGGCTTCAAGCAGCCAGCTCATCTCCCGGCCGCCGGTGTTGACATCGGGTGCCGGCACGTCGCGGTCGTGCCCCGTGACGTCGTGGGTGGCCCAGTTCTCGCCCATGGCCATCGTAATCTGCTTCAAGATGGTTTCCGGCAGGTCCCCCGGTCCAAAGGGCTTGACCTGCGTCACAAGGCCTTCGGGACCCTTCTGGTAGCCGACTAAGAGCAGCGTGCCTTTGCCGCCGCCCAGCGGCAGGTCTGACAAGCCGGTCTTGAGGGTCATCCCCTTCGCCAGGGCCTGCGCTTCTTCCGTCACCCACGCCTGGAGCTGGCGGACAAGCGCGTTGAGTTCCGGCGGGGAATGCTCGTGACGAGCCAGCTCTTCCAGCCGAGATTTAAGCGGGCCGAGGGAGTCGGAATCCCGGTACAGATAGCGGATGCCGCCCTTGAACTGCCCGCGCCAGTTGTTGTCCTGGGCGCGCACGAAGAAGAACGTCCAGTCCTGACCATCCACCTTGACGGTGGTTTCGCCGGTGTGGACGCGCTGCGTGCCCAGCAACTGCCGCGTCACCTCTTCGGGCAACCCTTCGGCAGCCGCCGCGCGCTGCACCCGCTGGCGCATCTTCGTCAGGAACGGATTCTCGGTGGTGACTGGAGCCGGCGCGGTGGGCGCTGGGGGATGAGCAAGGTCGCGCTCCATCTGCCGGTAGATGCCGAGGGGCTGGCCGCTGACGTCTTTCCCTTCGGTGATGGCCTGCTGCACAATCCCATCGGCCTCTGCCTGGCTTCCAGATACGGCATAGTTCCGGAGTTGCGGCGCGTTGCCCGATGGCCGCATGTGGACGCGGTCGCTGTTGGTGAAATGGATCTGCACCCCGTCCATGTAGTTGATCCAGTCAATGGTGCTAAAGCCGCGCTCGACCGTGAAGTAGCGCGCCAAGTCGTCCCGGATCGCCCGGAGCTGACTTGCGCGCGCATCCGCATCCTGCAGCGTCTCCGGCGGCCCGCTTCCGCGCACAATTTCGACGGCGCCGGATTCACGAAAGCGCACTTCTTCGATGGAGGAGTCAATCTTGCCGCCCGCGTCTTTCGGCGAAAATCGCGCGATCAGCTTCTTGCTGGTCTCCCGGGGGAAATTGTCAATCAGGCCGGCCTGAGTGAAGCGGCCATGGGATACTTCCCTCAACACCTCGGAGACCGGCCGGCGCCGGTTGACGGCGACCAGCAGCGCTGCAAGAATCGGCAGCATGGCATCGCGGGTCGGCAGCGGTGTGAGCGTTCCGCCGTTAACGGCCACCGTGGAATTCGTGAGGAATCCGCCGTTGACTTCCCATCCCACCACCCGCTTCAAGCCGCGAGCCACCGCGCCGTCCATTTCCACGACGACATAGGGCGAGCCGATCTTGGTCTTCCGGTGCTCGATGCGCCGGCGGTGCAAATGCTGATCCACGGCGTCGCTGGCGCTCACCGGCACGGCGGCGTAGTCGGCATGGAGGAAGTCAGCCACCAGCGCCCCCAAGACGTCGCCGCGATGAAACGTCCCCTGCTCATCGATGACGAGCGGCCGGTCGCTGTCGCCGTCAGTGGTGACGATGGCGAAGAGCCGACCATCCTGGTTGTGCTGACGCGCGAGTTCTCGGAAAGATTCCAGATAGTCCTCGACATCCTCGCTGTCAACCGGCAGAAAGTCCTCTCGCCGATCCACCGGGATGACGTCCGCGCCCAGCGCCTGGAGCACACGGACGAGGATATCCCGGCCCACCGCCGATTGCTGCCACACCACAACCCGCTTGCCCGCCAGCGGCTTGGCGTCCGGAAAGAGGCCGAGGTAACGCTGGACATAGGCGTCTTCGGCCGCGCGGTCAACCGGCTCAAGCTCCTGCGGCGGATCCTTGAACCTCCCCTGGCGCGTGAAGAGCGACGCCTCCTCGTTCTTGGCATACTCGGCCTCCCGCGCCTTCTTCACCGCCGCGAGAATCGCGGCTTCATCGGCCTTGAGGACTTCGCCCTTCTTCTTGTAGAACTTGATGCCGTTCTGGTTGGCCGGGATGTGGCTGCCCGTGATCATGATGCAGGGCCAGCCCTTCAGCTTGGCGGCATAGGCCACGGCCGGGGTGGGAATCTGTCCATAATTGACGACCGTGAAGCCAGCGTCGCGGATGGCCTGCGCCACGGCGCGCGTGATGCGCGGCGTGCTGGAGAGCCCGGTGGTCGGGTCCACGGTGCGCAGGTCGCCGGCGATGGCGATGGTGTCGCCCGGGTTGACGTCCCCGATCGACGCCAGGAAGTCGAGGAACCCGCGCGCGTTGAGGTAGTCTTCCCGGTCAGTCATGACCGCCACGAAATCGCGCAGGCCGCTGGTGCCGAACTTCAGAATCGGCCGGACGGTGACGGTGTTGCCCTTGCGGATAATCTCCACGTTCTCGACCCCGATGGCCGTGATGCGCCCGCCTTCGGCGTAGACTTGACAATTCGCGCAGTCCACCAGGACCGGCTCGCGGGACTCCGGCGAGGCCTTGACCGCTTCGAACAGCTTCTTGACGTCTTGCGCGCGGTCCACCGGCGCGACAAGCACGGTGCCATCCGCGGCGTGCACCACAATCAGGTCCTTGACCTTCCCATCCACCTCGATGCGCTGGCCCGGCTGGGCGACGAGAATCGTCCCTTCGACCGCCTCGGCTTGGACGTCTCCGACCTTCACGTTGCCCTTGTCATCGGTCTGCGCCACCTTGCGCAAGGCATCCCAACTGCCGATGTCTTGCCAGGGGAAGGCCCCGGGCACCACGTAGGCCTCGACGTCGGCCTCCGGTTTGGGCTGGGTTGTCAGAGGCACCATGATGGCATAGTCAATGGAGGTGTCGGCCTGCTTGCCGGTCTCCAAGGGATGCGGAATCTTGGACGGCAGGCGTTCAAACGCCGCCCGCGCCTCCGCCGCATCACCCCGTGCCACCGCCTCCTGCATGGCCTGGTAGGCCGCAAATATTTCTGGCTGATACGCCTTGAGGGCGGCTTCCAGCGTGCTGATTCGGAAGGCGAACATGCCGGAATTCCAGGCATTTACATCCGTGCCGGCCGCGCGGTTTTCCTGAATCATTTCTTCGGCGCGGGCGTCCGTGGGCTTCTCCTCGAAGCGCGCAAGCGTGGTGACGCCCTCTCCCAGGGCAGGCGCCGCATCACCCGCGCGAACCGCCCCAAACCCTGTCCATTCGCGCGCCGCTTCGCTGGGGTGAATCCCAATCGTCACAATGGCCGGTCGGGCTTGGGCAATCGCCATCATCGTGGCGATGGTCCGGCGGAAGTGGGGAACCTCTCCAATGACGTGGTCTGCTGTGAGGATCGTGACGGTGGCATCCGGCTGCTGCCGGCGGATGTGCGCCACGGCCCAGAGAATCGCCGGGAGAGTGTTGCGTGGACCAGGCTCAGTCAAGACGTTGCCAGCCGGCACCTCTTGCAGATCGCGCTCAACCAGGGACTTGGAAGCCTCGCCGGTCACCACGTAGAACCGTTCAGGCGACACGAACGTCTCGCCGGCGACCGAGCTGGTCCCACGGTCGAAGGCCTGCTGAATCATGCTGCGGCCGGCCCCTGTCGGATCGGCAAAAATCTTGTTGACCGGATGGAGCCGCGAGCTGGCCCCGCCCGCCATGACGATGATGGCGGCTTTGCTCAGGTCGGCGGCCGGTAGGGTTGTTGGCGCCGCAGCGACGCTCGCCGCCACGGCTCCAGGAGCCGCGGAGGCGCTCCCGCCCGCAGGCACGGCGTCCTGCAATCGTTCGAGGTCGTCGAACCACTGCGCCGGCATCCTTGCCATCTGGCGGACCCATCGCTCCGCTTGCTGCGGCGTAAACTCCGGGTTGGCTCTGATGGCCAGATGAACCGCTTGCTCGTGGTCGCGCAGTTTTCCTTCGGCGGCGATGCGCCGGCCCAGAGCGATGAGCGCAGGAGACATCCCTGATGTGGCGCTTGGCGCCACTCCTGGGACTCCTGGTGTCGCGCCCGCGGCAGGACGCACGGTCTCTAAGATTCTTTGGAGGGTTTCCGCCGCGTGATCGAGCTGCTCACGCGAGAGACGCATGGGCAACAGCTCAAGCTCGGGCAAGAAGGTAGGCGCGACGGCTCGCAAGGCCTCGGTGGCGAGATAACGCGTTTCATCTTCGGGCGTCGTGTCCGCTTGGATGAACCGAACGCCGGTCCGCCGAGTCAAGCCGGCCCACTCCAAGAGGTCTCGCGTGACGGTGCTGGATTTCACACCGAGTTCCCCGGTCTGGGCGTTCGTCATTGCCATCCCGAGTTGCACGGCGGTCAATCCGTCCGGCGCTCCCAGCAGAAGCCGAGCCACATTGGCCGCGTTGCCGCCCGGCCGCGGTGTCACCGTGCTGGGCTGGGTCCCAGCGCGTTCTTCGAGGAGCGCAAGGAATTGCGTCTGCGGCAGCGCTTGGTTCGCGGGGGACGCCAAATGCGCGGCCCATCGCGCCAGCGTTTCTGGGTGCTGGATGGCCGCCTGGTCCGCCACGTAGTAGGCGCGGAAGGCAGGAGACTGCTGGATGAGGCGGTGCTCGCCCACCGTAATCCGCAGCAGTTGTTGCAAACTTTGCTCCATCACCAACGCCGATTGATCTGGACGAGCTAAGCGCGCCGGGTCACGGGTCTGGAGCTGGGGGCCGAGGATGAGGAGCGTTCCCTGGCGATTGGTGTCATGGGTGTTGGGAAGGGCTCGCAAGGCTTCACGGACGCAGATGGCTGGGGCGATCACGTAGGGATCAAGAAACCGACGCGTAAAATCCTCCACGTCGGTGTACTCTAACAGCGGTGTTGTCGGTTTTCCGGTGAGATAGATCACCGTCTGCGGAGGTCCGCGGCTGCTCACCACGGTTTGAAAGGCTTGTTGGACCGCGTGCTCATCCCGTAAATTCTCAAGCCGTTGAATCGTCACATGCGGTTGCAGATCCTCAGGGATGGGCGGCAGTCCTTCAGGAGCCAGCAGGAGAATGTCGGAGGCCCCGCCAGCCACCAGCGCACGGACTGTCGCATGGAGCTGCTCCGAGCTTTCAGCAAGCTGACCTGTGATGATCACACGCTGCCCACGCACATCCGCACCTTCCGGGAGGCGGAACGTCGTCACCCGGTCCTGCGGCCGACGATCGACCAAGGGGTTGCCTGGCCAGCGCGAAACCGATACCACGCGACCCGCATGCACACTGGGATGCTCAAAACCTTGGACGATGCGCTGGGCCACCTCTTGCATGGTGACTGGATCATCGGGAATCATCCGCTGCAGCCAATCCTGGTATGCCGCACTTTCAACATCGGCCCCGCGCACCCGAGCGGCGTCCTTCATGAGCGGGACCACGACCTTCATCCGCTCGCTCTTCACTAACCCAAAGGCAAAATCCATGATGGAGATGCCATCGGCCTTAAGCTCCCCGTACAAGGCGAGGGTCAGAGCCTGCTCAAGGGCCTTCGTATACGTGTAGACCCCCCGGGGCACGTAATCCTGGCCGGCGTAGATGCTGGAGTTGGTGGCAATGACACCGTGCACCCCTTGCTCTTTCCAGCGACGCACCGCTTCCTTAATATAGAGCCAACTTCCCGTCACATGAATCGCTAAGGTGTCCAAGAGCGCCAGTTTGCCTGGCGTGGTCGTCTCCAGCGGCAGCTCCGACACCGTCGCTAACGGACGGTCCGGTGCGGTTGGGGCATTGCCGGCGACGCCCGCATTCAGATTGACCAACCGGACCGGTCCCCCGTTCAACTGCTCCGCCGCATCGAAGACCGCCGCAACCTTGTCAGGATCCGCCACATCCGCTTGCACAAACGACGCGTGCGCTCCCACGGCTTCGAGGTCCGCCACCGCCTGCACCAGCGGTTCTCGTTTTCGACCGGTGACCACCAGCCGCGCGCCTGCCCCCGCGAGAGCTCGCGCGATTTCATGGCCGATGTTTTCGCCGCCGCCGGTCACGATCGCGCACTGTCCCCGTAACGGCCCTTCCCATTCGGTTCGGGCGTTGCTCTCGTCAGGGTGGAAAATAAGCCCGGTCTGAGTCGCTCGGTCCGACAGGAGAAACATCGCGGTGCGGACGTCGGCGGCCGGATCGCTAACCGCCTGCCCATCCCGGCGGCCCGGGAAGATGGCGTTGACCCGGACGTTGGTCCGCGCCATGTGCTCCACCATGGCAAACGTAGCGGTCCTGGCCACGTAGCCGATCCGCAACGCTTCCAGGCGCTTCATGACCACCGGGTCCTTGGGAGGTTCTCGGTCCGCCTCGATCTGGAGATACGGGGCGACGAAGAGCAGCTTGCCGGTAGTCTGCTTCAAGCCCTTGATGATCGCATCCAAATCGGCTTTGGTCTCCGGGTCGGTGTCGTAGGGGTCGGTGTCAATGTAGGACTCCAGGACGCGCGCCAGCCTCCGCACGCCTTTCACGAGGTGATCGCGGTTGACGTTCGCCTTGCGCAACCCCTGCAGCAGCCACAGGGTCTTGGCATACTTGGCCCACGTGTACGGCACAATGGTTTCGGCTTCGATCATGCCGGCTAAATCCGGCTCGTCCGCAAAATCCCGATGCGGCAGGACATCCTTTGAGACAAAGATGAAGCTGTCCACCGCGCGATCCGCGCGGTCCGCAAAGAACTGCTCCACGCTGCGCTCCTCGTCCAGCGCCACGCCGGCCACACCCAGACGTGACGTCAGGGAGGCGTCCAAACCGGCCGCGATCGCGCTCGCCGCAGCCTCCTGTTCTGACACCGGCACCGCGACGGTCACGACGGCGCCCCGCGCGAGCAACCCCCGGGCCAGGCGTTCCAGCCGCTCGCTCAGTGGACCGGCGATGACGACGGACTTGCCTGCGAGGTCCGGGATGGCGCCCAGGCTTGTCGGAACGGTGTGGGCCGGCGGATTGACGAAGTCGACACCACCCATCTTGACGATCTCTCCGGAGGTGAGTCGGCGACCCTCGGGGGTGCACATGAACGCCACGGCGTAGCTGACCAGCTCGTTCGTCAAGAACTCCTGCCGCGCATGGAGGCCTTGGGTCTTTGCGCGGATGTCCTCGGGGCTGACCTTCTGCCCCAGCCGGCGGCGGAACTTGGCGCCTTTCGGATAGACCAAGCCGGTGATGCGCGCGCCTTCGACCGGACCGAACGACAGGGTTGACACGGTGACGCCCTCCTGAGCCCCATCCCACGCGGCCACGCGACCCGCGAAGCCTTTGACCGATTGACCCTCCACATACGGATCTCGGCCGGGATACGGCACCACCTCGGAAAGGCTTTTCTCGGCAAACTCCGTGTCGATGTTCAGGACGTGCCCGTCCTTCTTGCCTGACTGGCGCCAGCGCCGCCGGGCTTCCTGCGTGATGAGCACCGAGCCCACATGCGAGTAGAAGGCTTCTTTATAGGCCTCCATCGACTGCTCTTCCAGACGCCCCACCGACCCGCCCAGTCCCGCGTTATTGACCACGATGTCAAACCCTCCGAAGCGGGCCTCTGTCTGGTCGAACATCCGTGCAACGTCTTCGGGCTTGGTGACATCGCTGGGGATCGTCAGGACGTCTTCGGCGCCTAACCGCCGGAGATAGTCGGCCGTCTCCTGCAAGTCCGATTCGGTCCGCCCGGTAATGACGACCTTCGCGCCCCCCAGAGCAAAGCGCTCGGCATCGGCACGTCCGAGGTTCTTGCCGCCGCCGGTGATGATGACGACCTTCCCCTTGAACGAAAAGGTGCTGGTCTCAAACAACAGCCGCATTCCCTCCAGCCGCATGACCTGCGAGAGCTCGATGAGCTGGGCTCTCACCGACGCCACCCGTTCCGCATCGCCATGGAAGCGTTTGGCCAAGCTCCTCATGATGGCCATGCTGGGCTCATAGTGCCGCTGGACCAGGTTGATGAGGTATTGGCGGTCGCCCCGACGCACCTGATCCTGGAGGATGGCGCGATTCAGATCGCTTAACGGGTTGTCTTGGGTCTCGTCGCTGTTAAAGAACGCTTCAGCCAAGACCGCTTCGGAGTGGCTGAGCCGCTCCGATTCCGGCGGCACTTCCTCGAGCAAGGGATGGAGGATGTCCTGCGCCAGGACGGAGATGCCGCTGGCGGTCTCGTACTCCTTGACGAAGGCCGTCGTGAGCGTGATGGCGGTGATGGCGCCATCCGGATTGCGGCTGGGCCGCTCGTAGATGGGCCGGGCGCTGTTGTTGCGGGCGAAGCCGCGATCCTCCCCCAGATCGACGACATTGATGGCGATGGACCCGCTGCGCAACTTGTCGATGATCAAGCGGACCGTCTCCGGACTGACCACGGGCGGTTGCTGACTGGGCTCGCCCGCTTCCGCTTCAGTGAGTTGCGCCTCTAGACGGGTCAATCCGCGCTCAAGGTGTCCCAGGAGCTGCTGTTTCACCGCCAGCTCGAGCGGGACCACCAGGCCCTCCGCCGTCTTCTCGGCGATGAGCGCATCAATCGCTTCCGCTTCCTCGGGCGCGAGACCCGGGTCGCCCGGAGTCCGCTTGGCATGGGTGGAGACAATCGCCTCTGAGGCCCGCAGGTACGGCAGCACGGCGACCTCAACGGCTCTGAGCGCCGCGGCTTTGGTGGGCACGTACAAGCCGCGCGCGGCCCGCCAGTCCAGCGCCCAACCGGTCGAAAAGACGCCCGGCAATCCCTTCACTTGAAATGCTGTCGGCGGCGCATCCCTCCCGTCGGGATCATACGCCGTTTCCGTCAGGATCAACCCATTGTCGGGGTTCGTCGGCACGCCGGGAATCTCAAAACCAAGATTGTTCTGCCCGGTCGCATTCACGACGCGAGAGGCGGGCAGCGTCAACGTCTCGGTTGAACCATCGAGTTGGCGCTGGGAGACGACGAAGCGCTCGACGCGCCCCTCGCCTTCCGGGGCGACCGGCGTCATGAGGAATCGGAAGGTGACCGTTGGCCGCCCCTCGAGCGGCTCGCGATCGGCCAGCGCCTTGAGCTTGCCGACGAGCTGAGCGGCTGCCGGGCGCTCGGGGTCGCTCTGCAAGACGGTGAAATAGTCCGGCGGCAGGTTGTGGGCATCGAGGCGGACGTTCACCCGCCATTTTTCCAGATTGGCCAATTGGGAGATCGTGAGCTTAATCTTGTCCGGCGCCCCCCGGATCGCCACCGTAATCTCCTCGGATCCTGACGCGCTCAAGATCTTGATGGCATCTCCAGCCACGTTCCCAAAACCAAAGATGACCGCCTTCCGCGGCTCTGTGGAGCTCTCGGCCCACCGCAGCTCCTTGCCGATGTCACGGGTGTTGAACCACGCGGAGGCATCCAAGCCGGTCCACATCCCCGGCAGGTCCTGTCCGGGAACATCCTCCCCAGTGGCGGTCGTCAAGCGGTTGCTGCCGCTCGCACCGATGGCCAGCACCACACTCCGGTACTTCTGGCGCAGGTTGCCCAGCGGCACGTCGAGGCCGACCTCCACGCCTCCAAAGAACCGCACTCTCGGATTGGCCGCCAACGCTCCCAGAAGCCCTGCGATCTCCTCGACTTGACGGTCCACTTCCGCCTCGGGAATCCGCGCGCCCCAGGCCGTGCCAAGCACATGGGTCTTCAACTTAGCATGCTCCGGCAAGACCCCCCATCGAATCAGCCCGCCGAACAAGCCGCTCTCGTCTTTCTCAAACAGGTCCACCCGCGCGCCCTGGTCCACCAGCGCCTTGGCCGCATGCAACCCGGCCGGACCGGCCCCGACAACCGCCACATCCGCATCGCTGCGCTCGACGTCCGCCATCTGCTCGAGACGATGCTTGAGCTTTGCCGCCACCCGCTCACTCAACGCATCCAACTCAGGCGACTCCTCCGTGAGGGATGGCGCTGATGGATCGTGGGTCGCGGCATAGGCCTCCACATAGCTGCGCCCTGAGTCTGTCACTTTGCCCTCGCGCTCCAGGCGGCCAAGCTCCCTCACGAGCTCGCGCTGGATGAACAGCGTCTCATGCTGATTATCAGCCAGCTGGTCGCTGATAAACGCATCCACCCACTCTTTCCGCGTCATCAAGAGCGGCGTGTCAATCACGACCACCTCGGTCACCTTGCGGGAGGCGAGCCCTGTCGTTCCTCGAAGCCGCTTCACCACCGCCTGCTCATCGCTGTCCAGTTCGCTCGTTGGAACAGCGTACTGCCAGATCAGGCTGGTCAAGCGTTCTCGTTGGGGCTTCGTATTTTTGCCTTTGAAGTGGGTATCGAGCAGCGACCAGATTTCCGCCCAAGACTTCACGAGCTGGGTGGGCCATTTTTTCTGGATGTCGCGCTCGGGCAACTCCGGGTGCTCCAAGTGCCCTTCCACTTCATGGTCCACCAGCAGCGCGAAAATGGGATCGGGCATGAGCCACAGCAACCGCAGGTACCCGGTGATATAGAGCTGACCGCCGAAGTTGTTGCTGACGTTGGTCGCCAGCGTCGCCGGCAGGGCCATCTGCTGCGTCTGGTCCTTCTCGCTCAAGCCAGACTTGAGGTGCTGGGCCATCTGTTTCTGCACGGAGGGCAACCGATAGAGCCGCTCCATGCGTGCGTGGAAATCGCGGCTGAAGTCATACACCCGCACCCCTTTGACCCGCTGGAGGAAGCGATGGCCCAGACGCCGGTGTTCGTCATCGGTGATGGGACGTATGCTCCCGGTGGCCCGGTCGAGCATGAGATTGCGCGCCCGTTTCCCTGTCGCCTCATCCACCCATTCATCCCACTCGAAGTTCGTCAGCTTCTCGGTGGGACCCAGACGCTCGCCGAGCCGCTCCTTGAGCTGGTCCAACGGCAGGAGATAGCTGTCGATGGGGCGGGTGTCAAACCCGAGCCGCGCGCCGGCCCGGCGCTCCTCTTCGATGAAGACCTGCCGCTCCACCAACTCGGGGTCGAAGTAGCTCCGGACGGTCAAGTCCACTAACCATACCTGGGGCGGCCTGAGCCGTCCGCCGTCCAGCATGAACGTGCTTTCCTCGAAGTCCGCCGGCAGGCCGCTCTCATCGTCGGCGGTGGCAAGGACGGGCCGAGGCGGAAGCGGCGGCAACTCCTTCCTGGTAAACGCGTCCATGCCTTGCTTGCCGGCCTCTGAGCCTACCAGCTCGCCGAACGCCTCGGCTTCCCGCGCCAACCCGGCCTCGAAGCCCTGGGCATAGCCGACTTCGATCGCTTTCAGCGCCTCTTCCATCGCGGCGCGGCGGCCCACGCCTTGGCCTTGCTGGAGCATGCGCTGGATTTCCGGATCGGCGCTGGCCCAATCGTTCGGAAGCGGGGCCGGTTGCTGCCACGCCGCCCGCTGGCTTTGCCGATCATGCCAGAGCGCGGCTAACCGCCCCTGACCTGCATCGAACTCGCGGATCATCGCCATTGCGGTTTCGACCGGATCTGAGGTGACCTCATGGACGAGGCCGAGCGACTGAGCTTCTTGAGCGGTCACCCAACGTCCGCTCAAAATCATCCGCGCGGCGCGGCGAGCCGCCTCAACGCGCATGGCGGCCTTCGTCGGCTCATCCAATGCTGATGGATCGGCTAAGCCTTGGCGGCGCGCCTGCTGCTCAAGCAAGGCCGCCTCAATCACACGAGGCAGCCGCTGCGTGCCGCCATACCCTGGGATCAGGAAGAGGTTGATTTCCGATTGGGCAAACGACGTCGCGTCAGCAGCCAACCGTATCGAGCCGGCCATCTGGAGTTCGTTGCCGCCACCCAGTGCAAGTCCTCTGACGGCCGCGACGACCGGTTTCGGGAACGATTCGATGAGGTTGAAGGCCTGGTGCGCCCGCTGCGCCTGGGCTCGCGCTTCTTCCGCGGTCATGCGGAAGAGCTGCCGGATGTCTTGCCCAGACCCGCCCCCGGTCGCCTCCAGGAGCACCGCGGCAACGGTGGGGTCGTCGCGCAGCAGCTCGAAGGTGACGACGAGCTCCTCGAGCATCTCCCGGTTGAGCGCGTTGCTTGGAGGATTCTGCAAGACGAGGTGGGCGACCTTTCGACCCGAGGCCAGCGGGATAAGGCTGACCTTCACATGGGTTTGATCCGCCAGCGCCGACGGGATCTCGTGACCCATCGCCGTCAGCAAGTCGGCGCGCGAATTGAACCGGCCTGGCGGAGCGCCCAGGCGGAAGACCAGCGAGCCGCGATGGCGGTTCTCATAGACATCCTGCATGCCCTGGGCAAACTCGCTGCCTTCGCGGACGGTCACCTCGCTCAGCGGCAGCTCTTGCCGCAGCACACGCTCGAGGACCTCTTCCGTCTGATAGGCATTAGCCATGTGGGTGCCGACAATGCTGAACGTCGGGAACAACGCGCGCTTCTGGAACATCCAGAAGGTTGGCGCGTTCATGCTGTAGCGGCGGCCCACGCCGGGCTCGCTGTAGATGATCCGCCCGAAGTACGGCATGACCAATCTCGCGCTGAGGCCAAGCGTGTCGCGGCTGGCCCGCTCGAAGATCACATGCGGGGTGCCCTTGGGGTTTTTTCTCGTCGCCAACAAGCGCCCGATTTCCTGGCCGAGCGGCTTGAAGGTATGCTCCTCCCAATCCTCGTAGTCCGCGAGATTCTTGTCGTAATCGGGCATGGGCATCCACTCGAACAAGGGATCCATCTCCATGCGTTCGAGACACACAATCCCCTTCAGCTCCGCGACAAGCTCCTTGAACCGTTTCTCGCGCGCGGCCTCATCGGCCACCAAGCCCTTGAGCACTTCTTGTAAGCGCGCGCCGACGAGCTCGCGCAGCACCACTTCCTGGTCGTTGGTCTGCGTGACTGCAACCACGCGCCCGCGCCGCAGCAGCGCGGCGACAATGGCCTCAACACCGGTGGAGTCGGTGATGCCGATATCTCTCAACACGGCCTGGACAAGAGCTTCGGCTTGCTCCTTGCCTCCGAGCATCGCCGTCGCGCCGTGCTTGTCAAATTGCGCGCGCAAGAACGCCTTGAACGTTTCTCGGCTGGCCCTTTGCAGGATGTTGCGGTGAAAGCCTTGCGGGTCGTTGGCCGCTTCCTGCTTGGCCCTGACCGTGTCAAACTCCCTCACGATCTCCGCCTGCGTCTCAGGAGCGACAGCGGACTGCTTCAACTGTGCTTGTAGAACGGCGCGCACGGGAATCACATCCGGCTCGTTCCCGTAGTAGACCACAACCCCCTGCCCTTGGAGCAGCTTCGCCCGGTCGAACATCTCATCGGCAGACGCGGCGCCAGGTTTGCCTAAGAATGAGAGCGTGTAGCCGGAGCCGGCTCCGTAGAACGCGAGCCGCCCGCCTTGGCCGAGCAGTTGGACATCGCGCCCGAACGTCTCACGTCCCGCGTGCGAGATCACCACATCGGCGTCGTGCCCGTCGTTGCGCGCCCGGTACTGTTCCACCAGCGGAGCGCCGGCCTGTTCCCAGGCCTTCCATTGACTTGGGTCCTCCGGCACGCCGGTCCACACGCCCTTCAGCGACGGGTCTTTCCGATCAATATACCCGGATGCGCCGGAGCTCTTGGCGGTTTCTCCCTTTTCAGCCGACGACACCAACCCGGTCACATGTCCGCCCAGCCGGCTCCCGATGATGACGCCTTGCGCGCCGGTCCCGGCGGCGGCACCCTCCATCAACATCCGTTCGCCGAACTTCAATCCGGCCGCATAGACGATGGCTTTCCAGACCGTGGGGTAATCCAGGCTTAAGGACGCGAGATCGGCGTAGGTCATCCCTTCGGGGAGCTTCGCCGGCAAGACAAACGTATTCTGGGCCTGGACGGTCGTGAATTCTGCCGCCATCCCATCCGGGGTCTCATACCCAATAATCTTGGGCTCGGCAAACGACTGCTCCGCGGCGGCCGTCGGCGAATTGGGGTTCGTCCGGAAGGGAAAGGCGTAAACGAGGTCGCCGACTTTGAAGCGACCTTCCTTCGCCACCTCGGGGCTCAGCTCCTCGACAATCCCGATTGCGCCACTGCCGGGCACATGCACATCCGAGTCATGCCCATCGAACACCGATACGGGAATGCCCAGGGCGGCCCACACCACGTTGTAGGTGCCGCCGAGCCAGAGACCCCTAATCCGCATAGAGTTGGACGCGACCGGCGGTGTTTCCACGATGACGTCGTGAATCGCATCCTTCGGCTCGCCATGGTACGGGGCGCCCGACTCGCCCTTGACCACCGCTTTGGCGCGCATGTAGCGCGTGGCTTTCGTCACGCCCGGAATAAACGGCGCATCCTTCGGAAGCAGCAGGCCGCGGCGCACCATCTCCTCCTCGGACATGTACGAGCCTTTGTAGGGATGGTAGCGCGAGAGGTTCACGTCCTCCCTCGTCGCGCGCGGCATCACCTTTGCCGGCTTGCCCAAACCGCGCGCCTTCGCCACCACGCGGACCACCTCGATGATGGAGGCGGGATTCGCCAGCGAGGTGACGTTGCCCAAGCCGGGAAACACCACATCGATGATCTGTTGTTTCTTCTCCGTGATAAAACGGCGAACCTCTTCACCGCTGAGGCGCAGGGTCCGGTGTGTCGCCTCCTCCACCTGGCGCCGGAGTTCGTCTTCGCCAACGCCCGGCGTCCGGCCCGTGATGAGGGTTCGCAACATCCCATCGCTGAGCCGCTGTCCGTCCACGTCGGCTCCCTGCTCGATCTGCAGCAGGATCCGCCGCAGCTCCCGGCGCGGCAGCGCGCCGACGTAGCCGAGGAAGCGGCGCATGTTTTTGCCGCTTAAGGTCAGCGGGATGTCTTTCACGTAGAAAATCTCGGAGGGGCGGTAGTGGGGCGAGCGCGTCTCCTCGAGATGCTTGCGCAAGGCTTGGCTGAGCGCTTCGTTGCCCGTGACGCCGGGCTGCAATTTCACAAAGGCGATGGGGGTTTGCTTGGTGGATGGATGCGGGATCCCAATGGCCGCCGCTTCTGCGACCACCGTCCGGTTCTTGTACGAGACCAAGCCGCCTTCAACCTCGCGGGTGGCAATGCGATTGCCGCTGACGTTCATGACATCATCGGCGCGGCCGGGGACGATGTAATGCGTGCGGCCATCGATGGTGACCCGTCGCCCCAGGTCGCCGGTGTAAAACCAATCTGGGAACACCTGGCCGAACAACACCGAGTCGGGAGCCGGGGCATGTTGCACGTCGGGCATCTTCGAGGCGGAGAAGTCGTCCCAATAGGTTCTGAAGAAGCGGCCTTCGTCTCTCCACACGGTCCGCGTCATGTACGGCGTGATCTTGGAGACGGCCACGCCCAGCTCGCCATCCTTCGCCAGCCGCCAGGGCCCGAACGGCTTGTTTTCATCATCAAAGCCTGCCGGGGCGAACACCTCCAACTCTGCCCACGGCAGCTTGTACACCAGCGAACCCTCGCGATCCACGCCCTGCGCAACGCCCCGGCCGGCCGCGCCGAAGGTTTCGAACGCGTCTTCCGTCTTCCAATAGTTATCGTTGTAGGGCGCGCCCACCTGCCCTTCCTGGCGAAAGATTTCGTTGATGAACGTTTGCGTCTCAGAGTCCCCTGGCTCAGCGCAGTTGATGCACTGCTCGACTTTCAGGTTGCGCCCCTTGAAGGCATCCGTGCCAGTGGCGCGGAAGCCGCGGTGCAACGGAGCCCCGGCTTTGTAGTGCGTCACGCCGTAGCGCTCCAGCACATCAAGCACCCGCCGGATGCCCCCGGTCACGCCCGGCTCGGTCGCGCCTTGGTAGGTGACGCTCTCCATCCCGGCGAGATACGGCGCCCAGAGCTGGCCGGATTGCCCGGTGATCCATCCGGGATCGGCGAAGACCATGAGCTTGCTCGTGGGACCGGGATTCTGCACTTGCAGGAGCGCATACTTGACGCCGACCATGTACCCGCCGGTGGTAAGCAACGCGCCCTTGGGTTTGCCGGTCGAGCCGGAGGTGTAGATGGCAAACAGGGGATGCTCAGCGTTCACCGGGGTCGGTGGCGCGAAGGCCATCACCACTCGCATGAACTCCTGGTCCGAGAGCGCATCGAGCGCCGCCGCATCGTTGACGGGCCGGCCCAGCACCTGGCTAGCCCTCTGCAGCATGCCTTCCTGCGCTTCGGCCATCAGCGCATGCGCCCACGCATCGCGTCCCGGCGTCATCAAGCCTCGTTCATCCAACGTCGTCCGCTCGCCGTGCCGCTGGAACACGATGACGTGCTGCACGCTCGTCTCAGCCGCGCGGGCTTTCAGCGCGTCAAACACCTGCGTGATGATGATCTCTTGCTGCGCGTCGGCGACCTGATGATCCGTCAACTGTTGGCGCAGGAATGGCTCCAACTCCTCACGGCGGGTCGTGATCAAATCTTTCCCGCCGAAACCACCTTCGTCTTTGGGTGTGTCATAGCGGGTCAGGATGTCCCCGGCGATCTTCTCGGCGACATGCCCGACCTGGAAGGCGCCGGCCATCGCGGCGCGGGCGTCCTGGACGTGATAGTAGTTGTCATAGTTTCGGAGGGCTTCTTCAACCTTTTCGGCCTTGTGATGGGCCAATTGTCCGTTGTGGAAATAGCCATCTACGGTAATCAGCACGCGCGCGCCGAGGTCTTTCATTTGATCGCGCACTTCCTCGGCCCCGCGCAGCGCAAACGGCGGCGTGTACGTGAGCCCCATGCGGGCGGCGGCCAACGCGGCGATCTTCCACTCGATCCCCGTGGGGATGTTCAAGGCGACTTTGTCACCGGTTTTCAGGCCGAGCCGCTTGTAGACTTCCGTAAATTTGGCGACTTCGGTCAAGATCTGCCGGTAGGTGTAGCTGTGGACATACGTCGGCTTGCCATTCGCATCGGTCGGCTCCCATTCCACGGTATCAATCACCCGGGAGCCTTCGCCGGCGAGCACGTGCGCATCCAGCGCGTTGTACGCGATGTTGGTTTGCCCACCGTCAAAGAACTTGAACAATGGCAGCGGGTCGTTGGGGTCGCGCGGTCGATGTTCCCACTGGCGGGTGGCGGCGTTGAAGATGTTCCACTGGCCGCGTTCGCGGTCAAACCAGCTAAAGCTGTCGCGCCAGGGCAGCCATGTGGAAGGTTTCTCGAGCGTGACCGCTTCACCGGTATCCGCCGAGTAGCCTTCCCAGCGCTTGGTCGCGGGGTTGTAGCTGACCCACGCGCGCGTCTCGAGATCAAACCAGTACGCCTCGCGCCGAGCGATCTTTTCCCAGGTGCCAACAGGATCGGTGCGGAATCGCTCGCGCAACTCGTCGTCCATTGCAGGGCTGGTAATGCGGACGGGCGGCTCGTAGTCATCGGCTGCAGGAACCGGCGGGGCTGTTGGGGGGGCCTCTGGTCCCTTGCCTTCTAAGATGCGAGCGACCAACGCCGGGTCGACCTTGCCGAGTTCGCCCTGGAACTTCGGCTGGCGCTTCTCGGCGGCTGCCGTGTAGCCTTCGGCATAATCGGGGTAGCGCAACAGTCCATGCGTTACTTTAAGCTCGTTGGCAAACACTTCGGCTAAGGGAACGTCCTTGTTTCGCCGTAAGAGTTCAAACGTCACAGCCAACGAAAGCGGCGAACGGGCTCGGAGTTTCTCGAGGGTTTCTCTCGCAAATGGATCGGCCGAAGCGTTGGCCTCCAAATCACGGAGAATGTCTCCTAATTGTTCTTTATCAAAATATTTCCGAATGCTCGCGCGGCGAGCCGTCAAGCTCTCTTCGTGCTCCATGATAAGAGCGGCATGGGCTGACTCGCCTTCCCCCTCTGGCTCCGGTTGAAGCTCTTCATCCAAGAGGTGCCACACATCCTCGACATCGGCAGCACTCAATCGACCTTGCTCAGCCAGCACTTTTATTCGTTCTTCGACGACATTGAGATCCGCTGCCCGGCTAAACGAGATCCCAAGTCGGCCAAAATGCCAATTTTGGAGAACCGCCGGATGATCAGCCACTCCAAACGCTTCACTAGTCAACGCGTAATACGCAGCCGACGCCCGACCCATTTCGCTGGGCATATAATGAGACATGCCGGCGTTGGTGAAGAACCCGTTGCCCGTATCGGGCATTCGAAACTTCGCGTTTTCAGTCGCTACGATGCCATTGCCAGCAAACGCCAATCCCATGCCACCACCGACGGCCCATCCATCTACCAACGTAATGACCGGTTTAGTCTGCGCCAGCTCCGCGATTTCCTGATAGAGGGCCGCCTGCTCACCGTAGTATCGCTGCTCGATTTCGTCGATACGATTTTCCTTGAGGGCAGTGGTCAACCATTTCAAATCACCACCCGTGCAGAAATTCTTTCCTGCGCCGCGAATGATCAGGGCTTTAATGTCCGAATTCCGTTTGGCCTCAGCCACGTCCGCTCGCAGGCGGCCCAACATCTCAATCGTCAGTGCATTGCCAACATTCGACCGGTTTAACGTGACCGTCTCCACGCCGCGATCGATGGAACGTAGCACATCATTGCTACTGGATGTACCGGCTGACGTAGGAGGTCCGGCCGGAGCTGGAGGCGCCGTGCTGGCTCCGGACAGTTCTCGCAGGATCGCTAACGTTTGAGTTTTGAGCTTTGGAAGCTGGTCTTCGGGAATCTCGCGGCGGTCAACGGTTGAAAGGTCTAGGGTGGTGTCGAGGCGGGGCAGCTCCGTGCGGAGGCGAATCAGGAACGCCTGCAAGTCTTGTTCCGAGAGGTTGCGGACATCCTCTGTCAAGCGCACGGTCAGCGGGTCTGCGCTGACGACTTCCGCCACGCCCAGGGCGACGAGCATGTGCAGCTCGGCGCGGCCCGTGGTGTCGGTGGCGCCTTCGAGGTGGGTGAGGAACTGGCTGACGGTCACCGACTCGGTCCTGAAGTGCTGATGGAACGTCACCAGGCCGTTGGCGATGGAGCCTTTGCGGGGTGGCGCTTCTGCTGGGCCTTGTCCCTCTAAGATGCGAGCCACCAGCGCCGGGTCGACCTTGCCGAGCTCCCCTTGGAACTTCGGCTGGCGCTTCTCGGTCTTTTGTCCGGTTGCCGGGTTAAAGCCCAGCGTCGCGCTTACGCCCTCCAGATAATCCGGATGGCGGCTCATGCCGCGCGCGGCCAGCAGCTCGCGTTCGAACGCTTGCTGCAAGGTGACGCCAGGCTGGCCGTTGCGGTTGATCAATTCGTTGGTGACGGCTATGGCAATCGGCGAGCGCTGCCGCAGTCGCTCAAGCGTTTGGCGGGCAAAATCATTGCTGTCGGCATCAGCCTCCAAGCCGGCGATGATGTTATCAAGCCGGTCCTTGTCAAAATAGCGCTTGATGTTGGCGAGGCGAGTTCGATGAGCCGTTTCGTCACCACGCAAGGCCACAAGCTGCGCATCATCAGCTCCATCGGATGGTACGAGCTCTCTATCAAGGAGCCACCAGAGATGCTGGAGATCGACCAGCTGCTGGCTGGCAATCGTCAGACGGCCTGCCTCCGCTAACTGGCGCACGTGCTCCTCAAGCTGGTCTAATTTGCTGGAGGGAGTGAACGCGATCGGCACGCGCCCCCGTCTCCAGCTACGGTCTGCCGGAACCGTGTCGGCAACACCAAAGGCTTCTCCCGTGAGCCCGTAATACTTAGCCGCTCCACGTCCCCACTCTTTGGGCATGTAATAGGTCATCCCGACATCTGTGAAGAAGCCGATGCCGGTTTCGGGCATGACGAACTTGGCGTTCTCCGTCGCCACGGGTGCGGTGGCCGCATGAGTGATGCCCATATGGCTGCCAATATCCCACCCGTCGACGAAGACAATGACCGGTTTCTTCAGGCCAAGCTCAGCGAGCTCACGATACGTATCGTATTCCTCTTTGTAGAACTGGTCTGCTTCCTCGAGACGGCCCTGGGCGATAGCCTGCGCTAATTGTTTGACATCCGCGCCGACGCCGAGGTTGCCGCCTTCGCCGCGGATAATCATCGCCTGGATGGAATCGTCGGCGCTGGTGCGGCGAATCTCCTCGCGTAAGGCCCGCACCATTCCAAGTGTGGTGGCGTTGCGCACCTGCGGCCGGTTGAGCGTCACCGTCTTCACCCCGCGGTCCACCTTCACGAGGAGTTCTTGTGGCTCCGCCGATGGAGCCTCAGCCGCCTCCGCCCGGACTTCCCTGAGCAGGGTGTCGGTAAAACCGCCAGGAATCACGTCCGCGGCGTTCCAGTCGCGGCCCTGGACTCTGAGCGCCCGCGTGAGCTCCACAAGGGCGTGAAAGGCAGGTTGTTCGCGAAGCTCCGCGCGCAGGGCCGCAAGATTACCTGGGTAATGCGCGATGGAGCCCAGCGCATCTTCCAGGATGCGATCTACCTTCGTAAACGGCAGCGCCGAAAGATGCTCAACCGTCGTGATGCCCTGCGCTTCCAGGGCGATCCTCACGGCCGGCGTGAGGTCTGGAAGCGGGGCCCGTTCGGCCAACACCTTCCGGCGGGTCAGTGCCACGAGGTCATCTTCGCCGCGCAGCGCGAGGGCTTCCTCTTCTGAAAACTCGATGCCCAACCGATCCGCCAATTCATCGAGGGCCATCCGAACAGTCGCAACAGGCGCCTCAGCCATCGGGGTCTCGCCGATGAAGTCCCCGAGGACTTGCTTCGTGATGGACCGGATGGCGTCGGGTTGGCTCATCGTCGCCAGCGTCCATTCGACTTCCGTCTGGGCATCGGCGGCCTCCTTGGAACCTGGCACCAGCTCATAGCGGTTGAGGGTGGAAAGCGCCGCCAGCGTAGCCAGGTCGCGCTCACCCAGCGTCGCCACGTCCTCCACCAGCCCGTACGCATAGGGGGCTTTCGTGTTGTCGACGGCCGCTAATCCCGCGGCCACCAAACCGTTCAATTCCCGCCGGGCGGTGTCGTCCGAATAGCCGCGGAGCGCGGCGAACTGCTGCACCGTCACGGGCTCATTTTTCAACCAGGATCGCGTTCCGACCTTCGCGGTCCCCCAGGCCAGCAGCCCCTGCCCGACGGAGCCTTTGGACCTGGCTGTAGGGGGGAGAGTTGTTGCGGCTCGCGCAGCGATGACCGCTGCCTGCCACTCGGGAAGCGACTTGGTCCGTTGCAGCCTCTCCCTCACGAGCGGAGGAAGCGCACTTCCATCCTTTGTCTCCACCTGGTTAGGGATGACATGAGGACCTTTGCGCATAACAATCCCATAGCCAAAATCGGGATCATAATCGACAACGAAAGTGAACGTGTCATCCTTGCGGGTCGAAAGATAAATGGTAATCGTGATTTTCTCCGCTGGCTTACCAGAGGGAAAGCTGATGGTGGGACGCAGCAAGCGCACCTCCTCATCGAGCAAGAGGACTTCTGCCGCTGCGCGCAATTCCGGTGTCGTTCGGCTGAGGTCTGCTTCCCACGCGCTCAGGGGTGAGGGCGCAATGGACGCTGCAGGAGCTGGTGCAGGGCGGAGGTCTACCTCCAACGGACTCGATGGTAAGGGCGCAATAGTCGGCGCAGGAGCTGGTACAGGAGCTGGTGTCGAAGCGGACAGGCGGTCCACAACCGGGACCACGGCGTTCCGGACGGCGAGGTACGCCAGGGGGTTCACATCGCCGCGGTAGGTGATGGGCACCACTAGATCCGAGCCCTCCTGGCGCGGTGGCTCCGCGCTGAGCAACTCAAAACCCTTGTGCGCGCCGAGGAGCGGTTTGACGGCCGCAGCCACGTCGTCCAAGACCGCCTGAGGAATCCGGCCGTCGGGAAATCGCGCGGCCACCGCTGGGAACTTGATGGTATCACGGGACTCCTGCGTGGCGATCTGCTGGGCGTTCCGGGCGACGACTTCCTGGCGGAGGGCAATGAGCCGTCGGGCTTCCGCGACTCGCTCCGGCGTCTGCAGTTTGGCGATGGCGCGACCGATCTCGCGGTCAATGCCTTGTTGGACGTCCAGCGACTCATCCTCATGGTGTCCGCGCATCGCATCGGCAATCTCGTGCCGGAGGAGTCGTTGCATGGCGGCCCGGCCGGACTCGGTAGCCAGCATCTGGTCCAGCTGTTCCAAGTCGGGATAGACGTTCTTTGCGCCCTTCAGGTGGATCCTCAGGTAGCCACCAAGGACGGTGTCCCAGCCGTCATAGCCATGCTCCCCCGCATAGGCGACCAGCGCCTGATGCAGCGGGGTCCCGCGCACGCCGCCAGCCGACAGGGCTGAAAGCTTGACCTCGTCATAAATCGGCGCAAACCGGATGACTTCAAGAGGCCTGGGAACTCTAGCGATGCCCGGTTGCTGCGGATCAAGACCCGGAATCGCAATACGGGCATCGGGCAAGAATTCATCGCCAAGCAGCGCTTCCAACCCCGCCTTGACGCGCGAAAGCTTCTCGCGCACCTGCTGGCGTTCAGCATCGGGCAATGCAACCCCGTAGCGGGTCTGGTAGCCTTCCGCGTACTGCGCCAGCAGTTCCTCAATGGGACGGGCTCCTGGGCCCACCAACGGAAAAGCGCGTCCCTCATTGAACGCGCTCGTGACCATTTCTTTGCCTAACGCAAGCAGGTTGGCTCGCCCCAGGGCGGTCATCCCTTGTCCGGCCGCGCCCCAGACCCAGGTGGGATCCCCGCCGATGCCACGCCTGGCAGCCGGAGATTCAGCGGTGCCGATCGGCCGCAGGTACTGGCTGGCCACCGCCACGGGAACGGCTTGCCCCATGGACAACACCCACGCCACCACCGCCGCCACCGGACGGACCCATCGTCTGGTTGACCGTTGTCGCCACATGGACCGTCTCCCTGTCATGATTGCGCAACTCCGTACCGTCTGAGGCTCACTCGCGAACTGCCCGCCCAGGAAAATTGGGGACGTTTCTCATTTTTCAGCAGCTGCCGAGGAGAAAAATCAGAAACGTCCCTCTTTTCCGTCCCTCTTTTCCCAGCCGCTGCCTGCCCGCCAGATCCGCCGCGGCGGCCGGACCGCAAGACGCAAACCGCAAGGCTCAAGCCTCAAGGACATCGCCTGAAGCACTTCCTCATGGACATTCTGACGTCGTTCTTGGGCTCGTGTTTCGGGTTCACTCATTCTGCGGTCTGCTGATTCTTGGCAATCGCGACGACGTCGTCAAAACTACCTTGCCCGCTTTTGTATTTCAGGACAGCCCGGTAGAGCCGCTCATCCGTCGGATGACTGACCCTGGGCGTGAGCACGACCACCCCCAGCCCCTGGCCTTTCAGCTGCTCCGTAATCCTCGGCGAGTGGAAACCTCCCGTAATCAGCACGGCGAGGGGTTCCTGGGTTTCCTTGAGCTTGTCGAGAGTCCGCTGAACCAGCGCGGCATCGCGCTGATTCGCCGTGTCGTAGAAACGCACCAGCCGCGGCATCGCCGCTTCGAGTTCGCCCAACTGGGCAAAGGACCGTTCCAGCAGGTTCTGGCCCGCCAGCTGCGCGGTCAAGAAGGTCTTCCATGTGGACAAGGCGCCGTGCAGGTCCAGGGCTTGCAGTTGTTGGAATTCGGCGGGCGACAGGCGCAGATCCAGCAGCTTCTCCATGAGGTCGGCTTGCTCGGCAATGGTTTGCAACTGTTGGCTGTGAGGGCTCGCGGTCAGGGTCTTGCGAAGGGCGGCGGCGAACTCGTCCAATTCTCGCGCCAGGGTGGTCGGGTTGAGCTGGGCTTTGTCTTTCAGATACTGGAGGTAGCGGGAGAGATGCGGGGAGGGCTCGAGAGACACTCCGGATTCGACAGCCAGCCGCTCCAAGGCGAGATAGAAGTCTTCCCGCTTGCCCGAGCCGTTGTTGGCGCGCTGGACCGTCTCCAGCAGGGCGTCCAGCTTCTCCGGAGTCACCCGCTGGGATAACTGCGTCATGACCGCGCGCTGTTCCAGGCTCACTTGCGCCGGCTCGATGGTCCGCTCCAACGTCCGGACCGAGAGGAAGCGCGCCACGTTGGGGAACGTCTCCTGCGTCATGGGCACGCCGTGGCCCTCAGCCAGGGCCGCCAGGCGGTCGACGTAGTCCCCCAGGCTCAACCGCTCGGCCTGAAAGGCCTGGATGTCCGTTTCCAAATTGAGCAAGGCTGGGTCGGACAACCGGGGCTTCAGGGCTTCCACCGCCGTTTTGACGGACACCAGCAGGGGCTTCATGGCGGCGGCCAGCCGGTCAGCCTCCAAGAACGCCTCGAGGTTCTGCTGGTAGAGGTCCGGCTGCTCCACCCCCCAGATCGTCATGGGATAGTCGGACGTGATATCCACGTATTCCTCAGCGGTGATGACGCCGGTCTTCAGGTACTTGTCCGCGACCTGGCGGCGGTTTTCGGGAGGGCCGTAGCGCCGCAAATAGGCCAGGCTCAAGTCCCCCTGCCCCCCCTCCACCAGCACCAACCGAAGCCCATGCTGCTGGATCAGCCGCTCCAGGATGCTGACGATGTGCTGCTGGCCCTCATAATTGGTATGAGCTTCCTGGATGTGGATGATGGTGGCCGACCCGGTGGGGGCGGCCGGCTTGTGCGTCTCAATGACGTAGCCAAGCTCGGAGGGCACAAAAAAATCCGAGACGTTGACGCCTCGGACGGCAGGAGTGGGACGGCTTTCGGTCTGGGCAAGCCCCGTTAGAAGTGTGGTCTCTTGTTGTTGAGCCCAGGCAACGCTTGATTCACAAACTTCTAACGGGGCAAGCGCTTCCTTTAATGGGGAAAAGAAAATGGCCAGCGCAAGCCAGGCCGAACAGATAATGCGTCTTCCAGTCACCTCACGACCCATCACACTAGCCTCCCACAGCCAGGTTCAGGACAGATGGTGCCTTGAAAATTAAAAGCATTTTAATTGTTTTCATCAACATTGTCAAGCCTTTTTTTATGTGAATTTTTTATGGCTTCCAGAAGGCCTTTTCAGAACCTCAAACGTGCGGATTTCCAGTCGAGAAACAGCCTAGATGCCCCTTGAATCCTCATCTGAGGATGCCATGGTATCCTGCAGCGTCTGCTCAACCCGATTTGGTTCTGTCAGGCGTGGCCCGGTTTCCTCGGCGACCGTGGACAAGGGACCAGGAGCCAAGGAGACTGGGGGGGACGGCTTGCGCGCGTAGGCGAACACGGGGATCTCAACAGGCGTCAGCAGGCCCTTGGATTCTTCGCGCGGTATCCTGAGCTCCTGCGCGATAGCATCCAGCTTCGCCTCTGTGAGCTCGCCGACCGACGCCAGCCCCTCAGGCCCTCCGACGCGCGCCCCCTTGGCCGTGAGGAGCACGACGTCCTCAAACCCGATCTCGCGCAGCAGGCCCTCAAGCATCCCACCCTCGGCCAGGCGCATCTGTTCCCCGTGGTCGATGGAGAGCCCCGGCTTGATCGCGACCCATCCGCCCGGCTTGAGCACTCTGAACGATTCCTCCAGCGCCGTTCTCATCGCAAGCCGGCGATCAATGACGGGCAAGATGGCGGTCTGCGGTTCGCCCTGGGGCCGCGTGGCAAGCAGGCGCTTGCCGGCGGGATGATCCGCGGCGATGGTGCTGATATACGAAAGGCTCTGGTTGAACACCACCAGGTCCGCACTGTCGTCCTTGAGGGGCAGCTCCAGCGCATCGCCTGACAGCGTCTGAATCTGCTCGCCCAGAGGGCTGCCCCGTCTCACGAACGTGCGCTGATCCACCATCAGGACACGACCAAGCCCCGCCTCCCCCAGGCCTCTCGCCGGGAGGTCGTTGGCCGAGGAACCGACGTCCACCGCCACCCCTCCTGCCAAACCGACGGCCGCTGCGAAGCGGTGATAGAGACGGGCGTTGTCCTGGTGGAGGTATGTTTGCTCGCTTACCGCAAGTCGGGCGAGCTCCTCCTTCGCCGCCTCATCGGGTCGCTTGGCATCGTCGGTACCGGGTACCAAGGGAACAGGTGGCTCCCGCCGCATACCTTTCGTTGAGGTCACGGACGGCGTGGTGTCGCTCCACCGAGGATCGCTCGGGTTGGGCCAGTACCGCTGGATCACGCTCGTCTGCCACAAATCCTTCAACCGCCGCCCGAACGCCTCAGCGACCTCGGCGGAGAAGAAGCCCGTCAATGGCTCAACGACTTCAGCTACTTCTTTGTCCACGTCCATGGAGGCGAGGACGTCGCGAATCTGCCTGGGGTCATCGAAGAGTTCTCGTCGATCAAGCAGAACCAGCCGCTCATCACTGACGCCGTGGTTCCAGAAGCCGCACGCCGCATTGTAGACGCCACGCTTCCAGAGCTCGGTTTGGAAGACCAGGAAGCGACCCAGCCAGCGCTGCGCTTCTTCGGCACGGCCATCGCGGCTCAACTGGGCGAGATGGTCAAGGAACGTGCGCTCAATGCGCTCATCTACCTTCGTGATGACGAGCCGCCACGGCCAACCGTTCGTGCGGATGAGCGTCGGAGGAATCTCGATGCGCCGTGGGACCAACGTCGTTCCCGCCAAGCGAGCATCAGCGATCCGCTGACCTTGTACCGAGAGTCTCTGGAGGCGGCTGATCGTTTGTGCCGCATCGGTCCACGCCCACAGCGGCTTCGGAAGGATGACGAGCGCGATCAAGATCGTCAAGTTCATCGCTCTCCACTTCACGCGACCCGCCAGCGTCCTTGCACGCGCGATGATCGTATCAGGAGCGAGGCGATGGATCGGAACGCGCAGAGACGGCAGAGGGATCAGTCGTGCCACCAGCCGATTCAACGGCTTCACTCCTGTGGCGGCCATGATGTGACTCACGGCTTGTCGGAAGGGTCGAGGGATTTTCACGATCCAATGGGCAGAACCGAAGACGAGCTGCTGCATCCCGGTTCCAACCCGTTCAAGCGGGGCAGCCGTTAACTCCTCAACCGCCGCCAGGGTCTGTGCCTCTTCGGTCCCGGATGCCGAGGGAACGGGAGACGAGGACGCCACAGGTCGCGGATGGGCGGCCAGCAGCCGCAGCCCGCCGATGGTCAGGCCGATGGACACCAAAATCCACAGTGAGAACGGATCAAGACGCGACACGGCCAACAGCACCGCGACCGGCAGGGTCAGCAGCGACCACCACACCGCGACCTCGCCGGCATCTCTGAGCAGGGCGAAGCCCTTGAGATAGAGCAGCCCCACCACAACGGGAGCGAGGCTCAACTGGATGAGGTTCACCCATCCAATCAGCGGGCCGACGTCTGCGAGCGGAATGCCCGGGGCGAACCACCAGGCCGCCGGCAGCACCAATGGTAATGCGCCCGCAAACGCCATCGTCATCAATACCAGCGGATGCACTTGCGGCCCAAGCACCTTCACGATCACCTGCGTAAGCGCCCGCGCGACCATGGCCAACGCCGCAAACAAGACCCCCAGCGCAGGATTCGCCCCGCCAATGGTCAGGCTGATCCCGCTGGTCACGAGCACCGCGGTCAAGACCAATCCGGCTCCGGCCCAGCGGGCGGGTGTGGATGGTTCGGCCAGGTGGTCGTGGTGGCGGAACCACCACCACGCCAACACGAAGGTCAGAAATGGCGAGGTGCTGAAGATTGCGGTCGCGAAGCTCTTGGAAACCATCGAATACGAGAGGAACAGGGAGCCGACCGCGATGCCTATGGAGAGCATGCCATACGCCAGCAGCACCATCCAGGCTGGCAGGTGGAGCGCCTGGCCGTTCGTCAACCCAGGCAGGGTAAGTTTGTGCTTCAGGAGCGCGGACACGCTCGTGGTACTCCGGCTTCGAGGAACGAACGCCCATCTGCCAGCGAGGAGGACCAGTAAAATCCCGGTGGTCAACAGAGTCCGTGTGGCATAGACGGCAAGGTTGTTGAACGAGGCGTTCAAGACGGGATGGTCGGCGAGGGCGAGGTTGTACACCATGATCTCATACGCGGCGATCGTCAGGCTGGCGATGAGCGCCAACCGGCCTCGGACTTTCGGATTAGCCCACGCCGAGCGGTCGATGGAGCGTGCGTCTGTCGTGTCAGATGCTGCGCGGACGACCGCGGGCTGGCCGTTGGCTGCGAATTCGCCGATCACTGTCGCCAGCGGGGGTGCGCGCCCTGACGCCGCCCGAGCCAGGAACCGCTCGGCAATATCAAAGGAACGCTGGTCGAGCACAAGCCAGGCCTCGGCAGATAACGGCATGGCGGCCAGCGCCCGCTCCACTTCCGCGTTGACCTTCCACAGTTTCCGCAGTTGCCTCGGCGAATAGTCTTTCAACACCAAGCCGGGCACGGCCAACACAAAGCCAATCGGTGGAACAAAGTTCGGCACCCACGCTTTCCAGTTGCGGGGATGAAAACTCACCGACAACCCGTGCCGCCACTGGTAGTACCCGGCAATCCCCATCCGAACCAGACCAGGCAGCACCCACCACGCGAGAACTCCCAGCACGCCGCTCGATACTCCGCCACTGAACGACTCCGAGGCCAGAGCCGCATGTCCCAGCGTGGCGACCACAAAGGCTTTCAGAACATTCGTGGCGGGTTTGAGCAGCACGAAAACGGCAAAGAGTTGTCTAAAGAGAATCACATCGCGCACAGACAGCGCCTGTCGGCGGATGGCAAAGTCGAACATCTTGTTGCCGCGCGATACAACGGTTCTAACCGGTTTGGAGAGAAACAGCAGCGGCGTCCACGTGCGTTTCAGACGACCGGCCTCATGGGCCAGAACCAGCGGCAACAGCAGGCGCCTGCAGATGTTAAACAGTCGATGCTCGGATGGCGCAAGCAGCCAGGGGGTGATCGTCACCTCACGCGTCTGCGCATTGGTCTCTGCCAACCGCCAGGGCCGGCTTGGCGAAGCGACGTTCACCACAATCTCCTGTGGTGCGACGTCCATCGGGATCTCCTGTTGCGCCTGCCAGCGTTTGAGGAGCCGTAGAGCTTGCGGATCCGTGCCGGGAGAAACGTCTCGCGGCCTCAGCACCCACGCCGCGGCCTGGAGGCAGGCGTGCCAGGCGGTCCAGACGCCGGCGGCGCCCAGATAGACCGTCACCATCCCGCTGACGCCCAACCAGTCGATGAGCGTCTGGAGACTGGGGGTGAGGTGCAATCCGGCCAGCTGCGCCAGGACGACGGCAGCCGAGCACAAGCCGATCGCATAGAGCACGTGCTGCCAGAAACTCCACGGGGCGCTGGTGCTCGGTGTTCTCGAAGTCTCCGCTGCCGTGGCACTCGGTCTGCGATGTCTTTGCCCAGTGGATTTCCGGAACACGAGGGCTTGTCTCTTGAACAGCGTATCAAGCGTCACAACTTTTCCATACGTCCGTAAAATCTCCGCGAACGAATCGATCGAGTAGAAGCGCCCAGCGCAAATGCTCACATACGCCCAGCCACCTGGGATCAGGACCCGGGCAATCTCGTGGACCAGCGCCCCTTGAGCCCAAGGCTCGAACGTCACGTTCCCTGAATAGACTCCACTGATCGACTCATCCGGAATTTGCGCGCGCAAATTCCGCGCATCGGCATGGTGGAGCGAAAATTCTTGTGGGGAAGACTTGAGGATTGACAGAACTCGGGCGACCCGTTTCAGCCGCCTGGGGACGAACTCCACCGCATCGACCTTGCCCCACCTGAAGAACTTTTTGACCTTGATCACCTCGCCAACGTTATTGCCGAATCCGATCACCAGCCCATTTCCCCCTCCAGGCGGGAACCCCATCAACTGCTTCACCTCGAACCGAATCACCCGAAGGGATTCATCTGCTGGAGGATTGCCGAACCATCCGAATGTAGGCCTCCGGAGTCTGCGGTACTCTGCATCATCCGCCCACGTCGGATGCTGCTGGATGCCGCCGGGGACAAACGCGCGCCAGCCTCTGCCGAGCCATAGAAATACGCCCCACACGACCAATCCGAGCACCGCGACGCACGCTCCCGCCAGGAGCCACTGGAAGATCTCGCTGACGCCTGGATCCGCTGGAACACTCAACGCCGCCGCCTGCGCAATGAGACGTGAGGTCGCAGCCAGGGTGATCAGCGAGCCGCCCAACGCCAGCAACACGGCGAGATCCACGAAACCTCGTGGGCGGCGTCCGCGGCGGCCTGTAGGTCGGTGTGTGGGTTTCTGCTGAGCAGCTTTCCGAGACTCGATGCGTTGCTGCGCAAGCCACACGCCAGCACCGAGCAACGCCAGGACCACGGCCCCGCTAACGACATAGTTCGTCCACGACGGTTCGCGGCGCGGCTCAGCGCCAGCGGCGGGACGCCGCGCGGAGAGGTCAAGGACCCGCGCGCGCTCCATCGGCAGGTGGATCGTCCGGATCTCGTCCATATCTGAGGGACTGAGCGGTGGCAGGGAGGGCCGTGTCGCGATCCACTCCAGCGCATCCAACGTGGCCCGATAGGCTCTCGGTTCCCGCTCCTCATCGCCCTTCATGAAGAACATCGCGGTCTCCGGATCCGCCAACAGCGCCTTCAATTCCGCGGACGCCCTGGGAGACTGTTGCGCAAACGTCGCGATCGCCTGGATGGCAACCGCCACGTGGACTCGGTCCTCCAGGCTGAGCGGCGTAAGGGTCGGATACTGGAGGGCAATGGGGTGTCCCTCCTCGACGAAGGCGACGTGAGACCACCACTGGAGTTCCTGGGGCGCCTGCACCGCCTTCGGCGCCGGCTGCTGGGGACTGGGTAGCTCCTGCACAACAACCGCAGGCGCTGGCTCGCGCACGGTGGTGGCCGACGTCGTCGCCTGCGCCCTCAGGCTGCCGGCCAGCAGGCTCACAAAACCAACACCAAGCAGGACGATCACGGGTAACCGAAGCGACAGCTTCGACGACTGTGCAGACCGAGCTTCCTGCCACTGACGGCCCTGTTGCACGAGTTGATTGAATCGGATCATGGCTGTGTCTGTCTCGGAGTCGACCCCCAATACGTGTGCCATGGCCCGGATGGTGCTCCAGGCTCGTCGGACATCTTCTCGCTGCCAACGCTCGAGGGTAGCTGGATCTTTGTACTCGCGGGCGTAGGACACCGTATCTAAATCCACCACATGACCTGTGACGGTGACGTTCCCTTGACTGAAGGCGCTTCCCTCATGGGAGGTGAAGGCCCCATGCAGGTCGCCGTGCATGAGATGGATCGCCACCGCTAAGCGCTCAGTAAAGCGAAGCAGGGCCTTGGTAGCTCCTTGATGGGTTTGGAGAGTTCGAGGCGTCTGCTGATAAGCTGCGGCGATTTCAGCTTGTTGAGAGGCAGGTAGCGAGGCAAAGGAGTGCAGCTCGATAAGCCGATACGGCAACGGCACGTCGTAGACCAACATGGCCTGCTGGCGACGCACGTGAAGCGGCACCCCAGCGTTGGCGAGCACGCTTCTGGCCCCGGACAGCTGCAGCCGATTCGCCCAGGTTCGATTCGGCAATCGAACCGGCCGCAGGAGAGCGTGGGGTTTTAACGTCGGGGCGTCAGCATCAGGCAGGCTGTTCACGACGGGGTCACCGGCAGCCCGGGCCCGGCGAAACGCCTCTCTCAAATCAAGCGCGCGGCTGGCTTCCAAGCTCCCAAGCCACTTCAACTCGCCACCCTGGAGCTGGTGAGAGTCCAAGAGATGGGACACGTACCCCCACATCGGCCATCCTTGCAGGCCAGAGCCCTTCACGACCCGCGTCCAACGGCCACGACGGATGGCGCTCACCGGTGGAATAGAAGAGATCGAGCGCCGATGGTAGGTGTGGCGAGTGGGCAAGCGGGGATCTCGCACCACTGGAGCCCAGAGCGACCCGTCAGGATGGTGTTGGAAGAAGCTGTCGTTCGACGCCGCCCCATCCACGTCATACCGTTCCAGAATCTTGACCGGAACTTCAAGTCCCGCGGGAGCGCTTGCCTCGCGGAACCGGCCGTGAGCTGAGAGGCGATCCGTGGGAAGGAACAGCGCGACCAGCACATGTGGGAGGACTAACGGGATAAACACCTGCGTCCAGAAATTGCCTTGTAGATCGAGGACGATCGCAAGGGGAAGCGTAATGGCTGAGAGCATCGTGATGGTGGCCCGCTCGGCGGAGGCGCCGACAAACGCCTGAACCCACTGTGGCCGTGGCAGCAGCCGGCCACGCGCATCAAACAGGTGGCCGAACTGCCACAAGAACTGGGCGATGACAAACGGCGGGCCAAACGCAAGCGGCAGACCAAACGCCCATTGCAGCACCACGCTCAACCCGCCGACGAAGATCCCGGATTCAAGGGCGGCCGGCGCCAACACTTGACCCGACACCCAGCCGAATCGCACCTCGATGGCGTCGTACCACCGTTGCACCCACGGCCACCGTCCGCCTCGCGTGCGCCCAAGGGACGGCCCATCCTCCTCCAAATCGCGCGTCACAGGCGGCAGGGGCTCATCGAATTCGCCCTGACGGGCATCCTCTGGTGCTTCCTCGAGACGAGACGTCCGCTCGACCCTCACCGACTGGCGTGCAAGCTCCCGCTGGACTTTCTGCCGTTCCGCGGCCGCCGTGACGTCTGGAATCCAGCTCTCAAGTCTTCGGCGCCAGTCTTCAAGTCGTCTTCGATGCGTCGCATCGAGCAACGGCACTTGCGTTTCCGGAACCTGCTGGAGGAGTCGTTGGGCGTTCTCAAAGGCTCTCAGACGGGCCGCCGGGGTTGGCGCGCGAACGCCTTTCATCGCACGGGCGCAGGCGTGGTCAATCCTCGCATGAAGCACCCGCTGGGCTTTCGATTGCACCAACGGCTGCATCACACTCACAAACACCGGGAGCGCCTTTGCGACATCGCGCTTGATGGTACCAAACGCTCGTGGCGGAAGGGCGCGCAGGGCGTCACTGATGAGCAGCGCGTCCTGAACTTCAGGAGCGGCATTCTGGATGCGGGCCACGGCGGCCGATATCATTTCCGCCGCTTGCGGATAGCGATCATCACCAAGCCCGCGAATCGCGTCCAACACTCGGACGCCCTGGTCCACGTCGCTCTCTGATTGGCTTGTTCCGGTTGCTTGTGGTTGCGGCAGCGAGAGCTCGCCGGTTTGCATCTTTGCGTTCGCCCAATGCCGTACCGACTTCCATGCGACAATCGGCCGCGCACGCCGCTGCTTCCATTGGCGACGACGGAGATTGAGTATCGCCAGAAACAGCGGTGGAGGGACCCGGTTGTAGTAGCGCTGATACATCAGCAAGCGATCAGCCGTCGTGGTCGCCAGCGCCTCCTCCCGAACCAGAGTGGGTGGCAAGAGCGGTTGGCGGCCGACCGTGATCTTCTTAAAACGATTCACGAGTTGTTTGACCGCCCCGAAGGTGGTCAAGCGGGGATAGCCATGGCCCTGGAGCCATGCGATGATTTCAGCGTCCGGCCTGTTGGGGTAGACGGTGCGAAGATACGCTGCGGCTTCTTGCTGTCTGGCGCTGACCTTCCGCATAAAGTCTGGCCCTCGGCGAGTCGGGCGCCGCGTTTGGACCGACCCTGTCTCCGCACGTTCTTTCACATGCAGCCGTTGGACGACCTTCAACAGCGATTCCCAGTCGTACCACCACCCCGTCAGGCGCTTGATGGCCAGCTGAATCTGTCGCCGAGACAGGGTCGTGTCCCCCCAGTTCGCTCGCAGGTACGCGTCCCTGAGCTGCGTGAGCGGGCTCTCTTCGATGCGACCGCGATACGCAGGCGGTGGCGGAAGACGGCGCGCCCCCAGCACTCGGTCAATGCGGCGGACGAGTTCGAGTTGAGCGGTTGCGTTTCGCTCCACGACTCTAAACATCCCCGGCCATCGCAATTCCGACAGCGCCAGGATGCGGTCACGCGCCATCGGGCTGGCTGTCAAGAAGACGCGGAGACGCTTTGTGGGATGGAATTCCGTCCGCGTGCCTCTGAAGGCATAGACACGATGCTTCTCCAGGAATCCAACCCGAGCCAACGCGTTCAATTCCTTCAGGAGCGTTTTTTGATGGAAGTGACGAACGCCTGTTGTGCCAGGTGACGCACGGCCTCTTCTCCAACTGACTCGCTGGAACTGCGTCTGGCCTGGAATTTCGAGCTCTCCCTGCACCGTGATCAAACATTCGGGGGTGATCACGGCGCGATGCTCCCACAAATCCGCCAACGCCTGGGCCGGAGAGCCCTCCGGGGCCATTCGGTCATCACGCGCCTCTTCAAGCGCTCGCATCTTCCCCCGCAGCTCATTGCTTCGGAAATATGTTGAAGGAACGGTCGCGACACGGCTGGTGAAGGCTGGGGCTTCCGCTCGGTAGTCGGCGAGGCGCAGGATGTCGTTGGACGAGCGGCTGGGCGGCGTTGGCAGCTGCGTCTGGATTTGTGCGGTGAGCGTCTCCAACGCATCTCCGGCGATGTCGTGCTCCAGCTCCTTGGCGACTCGGTGGATGAGCTCGACGTGGTCCGGAAACTTCGTGGCGAGTGTGCGGAGCATATCGAACCCCACCGGCTTGCGGTTTTGCAGCACCTGCTCCAAGGTGTCTGGATCCATGAGAATAGACGGATCAACCGCAGGCTGGAGTTCCAATTCAACCAGCAACACGTCAACCAACAGCCGCTCCGTCACCTCATGAACCCAGAAGCCAATCGCCGCGGCGGTCCGGACCGGATCCTGTCTCCGCAACCCGTTGGTGAACGCCTCGTGGAACTCTTGGAGCACCCGGTAGTCAACGCCATCCGTTCCTGCTCGTAGGCCGCGCTGTCGTCCCCAGAGATAGCCGGAGACACCGTGCTGCCCGATGAGCTCGCGCTTGTGCGAGGGGTCGTTCACCTCCACCACGCCAATATGGCTGGGATAACGCGACAGCCATGCCAGACTCAGGAGCAGCTGGCCGTAGAAATGCGGACTGAACACGACGCCGCGTAACCCAGCGGCGAACTCGTGCAGCTCCGCAGGGATGTCCGACCACTCATGGCCGCTCTGGAAAACGTCGAAGGGATTCGCCACGACTGCCTGGGCCTTGTCGGCAAACACGGCATGGGCGCGCTCCCTCAGCTTCTGGCCCGTCGCGTTGAGTTGTAACTGAACCGGCTGGCGCCGTCGAATGACGGGCGCCACGTGGGTCGTCGTCGCGCCGTGGATGGCCTCCAGCCGCGCCAACGGCATCATGTGACCGGCCGTGTGGGCGGCGAATCCCTCCGGCGGCGCGCGACCGGCGCCAGGCTCCTCGGGTCCGCGTCCAGGCCGTGCGAGTTCCTCGCGAAGCTCTGCCAACGTCGCTGCCACGACCTGCGCGAGGATCTTTTGAGCGTTGCCTTCCGTGTACTGGATAGCCCGCGTCGCTGGTCTTCCCGCTGTCGTCGTCTTCGGTGGCGCCTGGGCTTCCGGCTCGACCTCTCCAAACCCGCCAGCCACCACCCGCTTGAGGGCCGCCGTCGCGCGCACGACGGCTTCCTCGTTTTCGCCTTCCACGCGGAAGGCCAAGCGGTCGCCTTGTTTCGCGTCTTTGATCGCCGACATCATCTGGATCACGCTGCTTGCATCGGCTTCTTGGGATTCCTCGGTCGTCCGGACTTCCCTGCCTTCAACGACCCGCGTGACCGTCCGGATGGCTTTGACGCGAATGGCCGCTTGAGGAAACGCGATGGCGACCTCCTGAATTTGTCCGATGGGACGCGCATGGATGCCTTGGCTGTTCACGAGTTCCGCCACAACCGACTGCCGGTAGACCGGAGCACGCTCGACATGGACTGCTTCACCGGCCGTCGGCAGCGGCGCGGGCGCAGTCCTGCCAGCTGCAGACGGCGCAGCCGCCGCGTGCCGGGCCGCACGCCGCTGCTTCCGCTCCTCTGCCGCCCTAATCCGACGCAGCGCCGGCCTGACGGAGAACCACCAGCCCGGCGATAGCGCACGCGCCACCACCCCTCCCGCCTGACGCAGCCCAAGCCTGACGTTCCACGGAATTTCGTACCGGACTCGCCGCAATCCTCGCTGGATGGGCCGCAGAGCGGACGCCACTACTCCTCCGATGCGAGACTGAGACGCAGGTTGCTCCGCCCCCGGCTGGGTCAGCCGGTCCAACAGCCACGTCGTCGCGCGCTCAAGCCACGGCGTCATGTGCCGCGCGGCCTGCTCCTGCCGGGCCTGGGCGAGTTCCGAGTCAATAATCTGCTGCGCGCGTTCTCGCAGCCGCCGTCTTAGTTCCTCCCCATCCCACACGACCCGCTTCTGCTGTGGGGCTGATTTGCTCGCGAAGCTCACGCCATCCGGCCCTACCACTCCCATGCCCTCACCGAAACTGAACAAGGCCTCGGGATGAGCGCCTGGAGCCATCAGGCTGTCATTGACGACACCCACGATGGGGATCCCTAAGATGAAACTGATCCGGCGCGGAACCTTGGGGTCGAGCTCCGAGGTGACCTGCAGCACCGATTGGACCCACCCCACCATGCCGGCCAAATAGGGGTCGTTCTCCATGGTGCGGTTGAGGTCACGAAGCCGGCGGTCCAGTTCTTGGACTACGACTAAGAAGTTCTCATCGAGGTCGTACAGGGGGACCGCCAGATTGGCCGCCCCGCTGGCATAGACAAAACCGCTCGTGCCAACCCACATCGAATGGGTCTCTGGATCGGTCCTGACGGCTCGGTAGACGCGGTCCACCGCCTCGCTGCGCATGAACCACCGCGTCCAGCTGTTGAAGTCTTCGAAGTCTACTTCTCCGTCGTCTTCCGTCCACAGCGCTCGGAAGAATGGCCGGAACTTCGCATCGAACATCCAGCGCTGGGCGACAGGGTCGCCCAGTTTGGCCGCAATGAAGATCGCTTCATCCTTGCCGCGAATTTTCACGAGCTCGACGTCGCCCGGCAGCTCGCGCGGCGCGGCTGCACCGGTCCTCGGATCGAAGCCGTAGAAGTTCCGGAACAAGGCCAGCGGATCCGCCGGGGGCGGTGTGTCGCCGATCGTCTTGGTGAAGAGGAAATCCCCGTCGGCAATCACGCGAAGCGCCGGCGTGCTGGTCGTCTCGCCGCGCGCCAGGCGCCGTGCCAGCGCCTGCTCGCGGAGCTGCAGGATGTCGGGCAGCCACAGTTGCCAGTCGCCCTCCCAGTCGGGGATGGGGACTTCCGTCATGAGCTCGCCGCGCTCCAGCTGCTCGAGGAAGCGATGCATCGCGGCAATCGTCCCGCGGCGCTCCGGCGAGAGGCGGGGCTCCGCGATTTTGCCCGCTCGGCGTCGCACCAGGTCCATGAGATCGTTCATGTCGCGCAAGGCCCGGCGGGTGAACCGCACCCGCAGGTAGGGGGTGTCCTCCGTGACGTGCCGCAGCGTCCGATGCGCAGCTGAGAGCACCTGCGGCTCAATCGAGGCGCCGGCGAGCTGCGCGAGGCGCTTGAACGTGGGGCTCCTGGCCATCCGCGAGGCGCGGGGGTAGAGGTCGACCAGGCCGTCCTCAGTCACGACCCGCTCGAAGTTGCGGCCGACTTGCAGCGTGCTCTCGAACGGATCGCCGGGCTCATCCAACCGATAGGGATTTTCATAGAGGATGTAGTCCACGCCGTCCTTCACGATGTCCGTCTGCTCGGGGAGGTTGCGCAGATCCGCTTCGGTGATCGTCTGCCTGCGCTGAATCGCTTGATGAAGCTGCGTCCGCGGGGGACCAACCAGCGTCACCCGCCCCGGCATGTCGAACTGGTCCAGAATATCGTAGCCATGGGCGACGTTATCCGGGTCGATGTCCAGCCCAAAGGTGCGGAAGGCGAGCTCTCGGCCCGGCCACATGGCCTTCACCTCATCTTCGGCCAGCGGCATGCTGGGAACCGCCCGCAGCCGCTCAAAGGCGGCCAGGACCACCGTGAAGGTCCTCTTCGCCGGATTTCTCCGCAGGCTCCGCCGCACGATGTAGGAGAGCGCGTTCACCCAGCGGACCATGGCCCGGAGATCGGCGTAGATCCGGTTGGCCACGTACCTCACCACATAGTTGGACGGTGACATCAAATCCTGGAAGCGACCTCTGACATAGACCGTGTACCGACGGTAGCGTTCGACCAGGGCGGTCTTCCGCATGAGCTCGAAGTGCCGCCGGGTGAGCGGCCGCTGCTCGCCGCGCTGCACGGCTTCCGCCTCTTCGCGCCGCCGGCGCTTCCAGGCCCGGTGGAGCTGCTTGGCCGTCATGATGTCGCTGGACAGCGGCATCGGCAGGCCATCGCTGGCCATCAGTTGGCTGCTGAACAGGTAATTGGCTAGGATCGGCCGGCGTCCCATGAGGTGATTGAGGACTCCCGTCTCGGATTCGCTCAGCGTCTCCGTGACGGTATCCGTGAAGACGTCAAAGACCTCCTTGCGCTGCCCCTTGGAAATGAGCTTGAGCGCTCGGCCCTCCTGACTGGGCTTGAGCTCCGCATCGGTCGCTTCCACCTGCTCCAAATACGTGAGGTACTCGACCAGATGTCGGCTGATTTCCTCGAGGCCCGGATACCGCCGAGACTCCGCCGCCCGAGCCGCGACGGCCTGGAACAAGGACCGGAGCTCCGACAGGTTGCCGCTCTGGAGCCGCCGTTTCACCTCGGCCACGTCCCACCCCAGCCAGTGCCCGAACCGCCGCATGCTGAACTTCCTCAGCGGGTCTGACGGTTGCGACCGGCGCGATCTTCGCAACACATCCCGCCAGTCCGGCAGGGACAGCGCAAATACGAGGTTCATGAAGAAGGCGGCAACCGCGTAGGAGGGCGCAAGCGGGACAATGGCCAGCGACAGGATCGCCAGCGCAGCGCTGACGGCAATGCCCGGCCAGCCGGCAGCCCCTGATACGCCGAGGCCGCCCGAGACCATGCCGAAGCGCCCGTGATGCTGGAGCCAGTGCGCCAGCTCGTGGAAGACGAAGGACATCGCGAAGATCCCCCCGAGGATGGCGACGCGGCGCACGGCGCTGTCAGACTCTAACCCGAACGCGCCTGGCCACACCAAGCCGAGGAAGACCACCGCGGAGGCCGCCGCGAGGTTCCACCACCCAACCGCCGAAGACGGCGCCGACGGCGCTCCTCCCTCGTCCCGGTCGAACGGCCACTGCTCGCCGAATGCGACGCGAAGTTCACCAACACGCGAATCGGCGAGTTGCGGCCCAGGCAAGCCGGCCTGGCTGGCGGCGCGGACCGTCTTGCGCAGGATGAGGCTCCGCGGCGACTCGAAGGCCGGGTCAGCCGAGAAGCCGTAGCGCCAAGCCAGGTCCATGTTCAACAGCGACCAGAGCATCTCGGTAACGGAATGCGGGCGGGGCACGCCGGTGGGCTGCGGTTTGATGTCCACCAGGTGGAAGCGCCCCTTCCCGCCCCCGACGGCCAGGAGATCGTCTGCGCCGGGGTCCCAACGGTATCCCAACGCGGTCAGCTGACCGAGGCTCGCGGCAAACTCGTCATACGCGGATTGGGGCATCTGGGCGACCTGCGTGAGTCGGGCAAGATACCGCGGCTTCATGGCCGAAGAATCGACGGAGAAGTCACTGGGGATTCCCACCGGCGTTCCTGGATGCTTCGTGAGGAGTTCGATGCGCCCCAGACGAGCCACCACGCGGTTGACGTTGGTCAGCTTGCGCAGACGCGCGTCCTCGCCGACCTGCAATGGCTCTTGGGGCAGCGCGCCGGAGTCTCGGAAGTAGTCCAGCACGACACCCGTCGGGACCCGCAGCACATACCCGTCGAGCTCAGGGATTGTGAAGACCATCGCTTCCGAACCTTCGCCAATCCGAGGGCCGCCCTGGGTGAGGATTCGCCGCACAATGGCCGGCCAATCCGACGCTGAGATGCCCGCCGCCCGCATCGCCGCTTCGAACTCCGGCGACTGGCTAGGTCCAAGCGGCAGGCGCCAGACCAGATGCGAGCGGATAGGATATGACGACTTCGAAGAATACTCCCGGCTAAACTCGGTCATCGGCCCAACCACAAGTTGGAATCCCGCATCGTAGGGCAGCTTGCAGTAATGCTGATAGCAGACATAGGAGGTTGGGGTCAGATAGTCGTGCGGGACTTCTCCAGTCCAGGCATGCCATTGGGCAAATGGCGGTGTGAGCTCAATGGCCCACAGTCCCCGCCGCTGAGCCTCGCGTTTCGCCGCCTCCAACAAGACCCGATCCCACCCGCGCACCTGCTGGCGCTGGGCCGTCGTCAGCAGTCGGATGTCGCCTGACTGGATCTTGTTGATCCGCATCGTGCGGCTGCGCTCATCCACAATAAAGTCGAGGGAGGCCTGGAAGGGTTTAGGCTCTTTGGGTGCGGGACCACCTATCAGGACGCCTGGGTAGACAACCTCGATGGCACCATCAGCCCAGTTGGAGGACGCTGACTGATGGACTGTGACCACTGGTTGACTTGGCGTCTCGCCTTCGGCTGTTTGCTGCGATTCAACTTTGGGCTGTTGCGGCTTGGTGTCAACGGGCTGGATAATGCCCCGAGCCCGCAGCAGCTGTGTATGCTGCTGGAAGAGCGACGCGTGGTCCTTAGGCTGGAGGGAGTCCAAGGACGCCTTGAGACGCGGCAGGTCGCTGCTCAAGAGGCACGCGATTTCCAGCACGGCACGCAGCTCTCGATGATCCCTGTGGCTGAGGCGAAGGCGCACGACGGTCTCAGCCACGACGTCCACCAGCGCCTCAACATCAACCCCGCGCGTGAACCAATCCCACGGCTCCAGCCAGAGTTGCGCGATGGTCAGGTCGGTGCGCCGCTCGTTGAAGCCCGCCTCGCGGAACTTGAGCCGCAGGCGCTCCAACTGCCGCGCGAGCCCCTGGGCAACGGCCGTATCGCCCTCACCTTCCACTGTGGGGATTCCCGGCACCAGCTCGTTCATGAGACTGACCAAGGGATGGTTAATCTCCGCAACAGGCGTGCGGGTCACCAGCGGCCCGCCTCGCTCGTGCGGATCGACTAACTCATACAGATTGTGTTCTGTCACCTGGCCCAGGCGCGGATCATTGGGACGATCCGCAAAGTAGCCTTCGAGGAGACGCGGCAAGAGGCCTGGCCACGTCTCCATCGGCGAGGCAATTCGAAGGTCTTCAATGCGGCGCAGGATCTGCTCATGGGGTGAGCGCGTGCGTAGGTCCATGACGTGATCCAAGTCCACGAAACGAATCACGTCGTCCTGCTCCACCACGTTGCCGGGATGCGGGAAGCGGTGGGCGAAGCCCGCGTCGTGGAGCTCCCGCAGGCGGCGCCCGATCGTCCGGAGCCGCTCCGCGTTGTGCTCAGCTAAGCGGCGAGCGTACTCTCCAAGCGTATATCCGGGTACTCGACCATCAACTGGAAGCGGAATCCCGGGAGGGCTGAAGAGAGTAGCCGCGCGCATGTCATTAGCATTCGGGAGTCCAAACATCACAAACCCGACGGGTTGCGGAGGGCCCTCTTCGGAAGTAAACACCCGGTCGGTGAATTGCCCATACCCGATTGGAACCCGTCCTGCGAATCCCTGAGCAAGAAGTCGGCGAGTCATCTCATCTTCATGTCGTGCCCGCTCAAGCAGAAGCGCTCCTTGGGGTCGTGCCTCCGTCCTCACAACCGTTGCCCGCCCATCTGGGCGCATGACGAGCTCATCCCAGGGTCGTCCACGCCCGCGGTAGTCTTCCATCACCGGCGGTACGAATCTCTCTCCCGTGTACAACCCGACTCCTTTCAGGCTGATGGCCCGGATGGTCATCCTTCCAACGCGGATCGGATCAGGCAAATCGAGGATGAAAGTGCGATCACCCGACGGGCGAGATGGCTGCATCCGTTGCCAACTCACCGCTGCCTCAATCCGCTGACGAACCGCCACCGGCAGCGCGTCGTACACGGTCGGATCCACCCACAGCCGGACCGGCCATGGTCCTTCAACGACCAGCTCACGAAGTCCTGACGCCGGCGCTGAGGGGCCGGGCGCTCCAGTCGTCTCACGGACGGCGTCCCGAAGCCCTTCCTGGAGCGGGCGGTAGACATCGAGACCCTTACCGCCGTCGTGCGAGATAAACTTGAAGGGTAGCCGCAAGGCAGGCACGTCGGGGCGCTTGGTGAGCATGAGACTCGTCCACTGATCCCTGAGCGCGCCGATGCGGACAACCGCGTCTGGACCAAGCGTTCGCTCAAGCTCCTCGACGACTGCCTCGCGCGTGGAGCCAGCCGGCGGCGCCCCTGGGGTGAAGGTGACATCCGACACACCGGTGAACAGCTTGCCGCCTTCCCGGAGCAGTCCGTAGAGGCCAGTGTTCACCGCCAGATGGTCCGGAACGTATGGGAGGGTCTCGTCTCCGACCACGACCAGGTCGAAGTCCCGGTCCAGCCGGTCGAGCTGCCCACCATACGAAAGATCCAACACATGAGGATGCGCATGGAGAGCCGCAAACAGCCGCTGAGCTCGAGCTAATAAGTTACGGGCATATTGGTCACCCGCTTGGGCCCGTTGGATGAGGTCCTCGACGCCGTCGTAGATTTGATACACGACGGGATCGAGGTCCTCCAGCAGATGCGGCAGGTCAAAGAGCAGATCCGATTCCTTGTTGATGGTATGGATTTCCGCGTGCAACCCGGGATGCTGCTCCAACAAGTCCACCACGGCAGCGCCCCGCCCTGCCCCTACCAACAGAATTTTTGCCGGCCGGTCCTTCGGCAGCGACGCAACGGCGTCTTTCAACCACGCGGCATGGCGATCGCCGTAGAGGCCGCCGGACTGTGCAACCAGATCCACCCACCGTCGGGCCACGGCGTGTTCGCCGGCAACCCGCCCGTAGGTCTCGCTGACATCGCGCTGTTGGTATGGTGCGGCGTCGGGCTGCTGCTTCGATTCGTCGGCATCCCCCTGCGCTGTCCCAATGGCCTGTGGACCCCGCTCCGCTGGCCTCGAACTGCGGCGGGGCACGCGTGCTCCGACGCTCAGCCCGGGGACGCGGCAACGGCGCAGGAACCGCCGGATTGGCGCAACCCCTACCGCAAACCCAGCCAGCGGCACAACCCTCGCCTCACCGGAACCGCGAATCTCTTGTCCGGCATCGAGCGTGTACAGTCCCACGAGCTCGCCGCGCCGGCTCACGATAGGAGCACCGCTTGCCCCTGCGCCAGCCGGCGTCGTGATCAAGAGAAACGTTCCGTGGCCGTTGGCCATTCCCGTGAGCTGCTGCCGTGGAACCGTTTGGAGATTGCCGCGCCTTCCGGAATACGCCAGCGTCGAAATCACCACGGGCTGGGTGCGGAACGCGGCGCGGCCATTGGTAGGATGCAGGGCCAGCGGCAGTGGCGCCAAGCGGACATCAGGGGGCACCTTCGTCTTCGGAATCTTCACCAGGGCCAAATCGTCCTTTCCTTCAAGGGAACGTGCGTCAACAGTCGCGGGAACCACCGCTGGTGCCAGGGACGTAAATGAACGACTCCGAAGACGGTACAGCCGCCTGCGCGGGACAAACACGCGGAGCTGCTCGGAGCCTGCCACCACATGGCGATTGGTCAGCACGAACCAGGAGGTCGCGTCTTGACCGACGACCACACCCGTGCCTGTCACGTGCCGTAGGCGGCCGTCAATCCGTGCCACGCCCATCATCCCCACCGTCGCCCGCAACGCCATCAATTCCGCCACCGCTCGCTGATGCGCCGGCCACCACGGCAGGCCGCTCTGCCGGAGGGCGACTTCACGCAACTCGTGCGTGAGCGTCGGATAGCCCTGGCGCTGGTCGCGGACAAAATCATCCAACAGCATGACCACGGTCCATACGCCGTCCGAGCCTCGGAAGTTGATTCCCCGGATGCCGCCCTCCGGATCTATGACCGCCGCCTTGAACTGCCGGGCGTGGCGGTCCCGCGGCAGGTCCACGAGGACGACCCGAACCGGCGCAGCGGGTCGCAGGCCAGCGGGCAGTTGTCGAAGGGCCGCCGTGGTCTGTTCCTGAGACAGGTCGGTCACCACGCCCTCGCGGTTCGGTTGGCGCAGATGCGTCAGGAACGATTCCACGAGCGTTCGCGGGTTGGCGCGGCGCGCAGCCGGCGCGCCGTTTTGCGTTTGAGCAAACGCGCGGGCGCGCCGGAGCAACGCACGGCGGAAGACCAGGTCCCCGCCGAACTGCGCGCCCAGCTCCCCCGTTTCCGTTGATGGTTCGTCCGGCTGAGAAGGAAGCGTGGGGCCGCCAAGGGCCAATCCAGGCTCCCCAAGCACATTGAGTCGATAGATGCGCATGAGATGCGGATTGTGCGTCACCCACTGTCGGAGTCGTTCCAGCGTCACGCGGCCTCCCGCTGCTTCCACACCTTCATCTTGGAGCCACTGGGCAATCTTTGGTAACAGCCCCATGTGTTTTGCGTACCAATCCATCCGCTGACTCATCATCCAGTGGATGATGATGCCATTACCAGGCCGCCTGCCTTCCTCTCCACGTTCCTCCATGAAGCGCACATACGCTTCTGACGACAGCGGCTGCCGCACTTTCCTGAGGATGGCGAAGGAGCCCAACTCTTCATCTTCCTCCGAACGCCCGTCTACCACCTCAAAGCCGGCCATGGCAAGTTCTTCGATGGTGAATTGCAGACCCCACTCCGGATCGTTCTGGATGACGCTGAAGCCACCGGTCGTTGTCAAACGCGACAGATTGATGAGCGCCTGGTACTCCTCAAGTCGCGAGGCTGGATGGTCTGGTCGTGTCGCTGACCTCAGCACGTCCAGCACTAAGTGAGCGACCGTCACGTCAAACGGCTCATGCATGAGCTCTTGTGGAGGCTCAAGGAGATTTCCATGGACCAGCTCAACGCCATGCGCGTTGGCAAACCCCACAAACGGCTCCAACCGTTCTAATCCCTTCGCAGTGGCACCCAGCTGCTGGAGTACTGCCACAAAGACGCCGGGACCAGCTCCGACTTCCAGGACGCGTCGCCCCTGAAGTGGAAGCCCCAGCGCGCTCAGGCGAGCCAAGACCAGACCGTACGCGCTGGCAAGATGGTTCTGGGCGATCCGTACCATCTCATCGGGATACTTGCCTTCTTCAAATTCTTCGCGGACCTGCCTAGCGTAGCCGCCCTCGGCCTGATCGAAACCGATGAGGAACGGCATCACCTCCTCTGGCGGTGGCATCGATCGTTCCCCTTCCCCTGCCGATGCCCCAATCGCCTCGGAGTGGGCTCCGGGGGGTCGGTCGGGCTCATCCGGACGGCGAACGATCTCCTCAACAGCAGTGACAAGCTGGTGCAGGTGTGGCCACACCCGACGTAGGTACACGGTCCACGGCTCTTCGGACACCTCGATCCTCTCAGTCACCTCAGCCCCAGTCTCGTCTTCCTCTGCTCGCGTTTCGGTAATGTGGTGCTCGCCGTGAAGAGCTGATACGGTGCGACGAAATGCCCTCAGATGACTCCGCACGGTTGTATTGACCTCTCCACCGCGTTGAGCGGCTGTCGCCACCGCGTCGGTCAACCGTCGTAACAAGACGCGGCCTTCGGCGGGGTCGTCGGAGTTGACCCACTGGTTGAACAGGATGTCTTGAAAGAGGTCCCACCCAATGGTCTGCTCCAACACCGAGAGATGGCTGAAGAGCCTGCGCAAGCTGTCTGCGAATTCAGGAGTGGATCGCGTCGCCGCGAACACGCGCTCGTAGTCCGCAACGGCACCTGCCGGCAACACATCAACCGCAGGCAGGGGGCGAGGCGTCCGTCCAGGCGCGTCATCATTCGGAACGAAGAACGCGTTGCCGTAGCGCTCGTGGCGTGCTCGGAAGTACGCCATGACCTCTTCAAAGTAGCTCCGGCTCTCTTCGACGATCGTCTTATCCTCATACGCATGCAGCCAGCTCTGGGGATCAACAAAGAGCGAGAAGCATTCTGCGAAGACATCCCGCGCGGCGTTGTGGCCGAAGAGCCTGGCCAACTTCCCTTCTCGAGACGCCTCGACGCTGATTTCCCGTTGTCGGAGTCGTCTCGCAATGAAGGTGTTAAGGTTGATCTGGCGGATCGACCGAGGCTTCCAGTCAGGCGGCAAGGCCTGATAGAGGATACTGCCGATCTGATGCAACACCCCCTGTCGTAGGATTCGCTCGAACAACGCTGAGGAAATGGGTTCACCGAGCCGTTGCTCGTATTCCGCGCGAAGGGCGGCGACATCCTCGGGCCTTAAGTCCGTCAGGATGAGCTCGCCTCTCCACTGGGTTCCGTCGGATCGCGGCTCAGGCGCTAGGAGACTGTGGACCGGTCCAGTCAAATGCTCACCCGTTCCGGCCGGCCGCGTCCTCCGGTACGTGATCCCATCGCCAAAGATGAAGGGCAGGTGCGCTGCGACAAGCGCCGCCTGTTGCTGGAGGATTCCGTCGCTGATCAAGCGCACGTCATCCTGGTGAGTGGAAGCCGTTTCGTCCACCGTCACTCCTCCCTGCTCTTCAAGGGTTTTGCGCAGTAACTGTCGGGCGGAGTCGACGAAGCTCGGGAGGCCACCCTGCACGCTCTCGCGAACGACTGCCTCGAGGATATGGTCGGGTGAGCCATACGCCTCGCGCGTGCTGCGGATTCCCTCTGGGCTTGCGACAGGCAGCAGCTCCCCTTCCCCTGCCGCCGCGCCGATTGCCTCGGGACCCAATGCCTGTGACGGGGTGATTGCAGACGATCTCACAGCTTCCTCGATACCGGGTACGTCGTCCTCCCTGTGAAGGAACTCGCGCAGCTGCCCCAAACCAAACGCCACCCCCTTCGTCGTCGAGCGCCACTCCCCAGAGCTCATCGGTTGCAGGCCGATGTCATTGAGAACATACAGCCCAATGAGTTCGCCTCGTTGGTTGGTGATGACGGCCCCCTCATTGACTCCTGGGGGGAGGGCAGGTGTCACGACCATCGTGCCGTTTTCCATGAACGTCGCACTGGTTCGCACGAAGGTTCGGCCGCCTCCCTGAGACGGGGCCGCCGAGATCCACACGATCTGTTTGGTGGAGGGCACCGGTATGTCTTCAACGCGGCCGAGCTTAAGTTTCTTGATGTGCACATCGGCGGGAATGCCGGCTTTGGGCATGCTCACAATCGCCAAACTCTGTGCGTCTGCAACGGTGAGAATGTGCCAGTCGTCGACATCCTCGCCGATCACCACTCCAGCGCGGTGCCACGACGCCCCGTGGATCGCTATCGTCGCCGCAAGCACCGACACCTCCGCCTGTGCCTGTCGGAAGGCTTCGCGAGGATCAAGCGCTGGATTGATTTGCCGGATGGCACAGGCGCGAAGCTCGCGTGTCAGATTCGGGTAGCCGCTGCGGACCTCGCGCTCCCAGTGTCCCGGTGAGAGTAACACCGTCCAGATGCCGTCAAGGCTGGTGAAGCTGACAATCGGATCGCCGCCACCAAGACGATTCATCAGGACGACACGCACCCGCTGCGAAGGCCGCATGGTCTCTGGCAGCCACTCGATGGTTGACGCCACCAGCTCGTCTGGAATCTCCCGGATGCGACCGCCGCGCTCTAACTCCAGCACGGTCTGCCAGTGCGCGTCCCACCACGACAAGCCCTGTTGTCGGAGCGCCACCTCACGCAGCTCATGCGCCATAGTGGAAAAGCCGCGCTGGGCATCGCGCTCGAACTCGTCGTAGAGCATCAGGATCTTCCAGCGGCCGTCCGATCCGTTGAAGTTGATGGCCTTGAGTCCGCCGTCTGGCTCGGTGATTCGCTCCTGGAACCGGCGAGCGTGTGTGTCCTTTGGCAGGTCAATCAGGAGAACATCGACCGGCTCCTGCGGCCTGCGATCTTCAAGCAACACATGCAGGGCGGACTCGATGATCGCATCGGACGCTTCGGTGATGCTCGCCTCGCGGCTCAGCCCGTGCGGGGTGGGCATGCGAAGACGGCTGAGGAAATACTCCACGACCGTCCGCGGCGAGGCGGCTCGTGCCGCCGCTCGTGCAGCGTCCTGCCTCAACTCGGCGGGGGCATCTATGGCGTAAAACGCGCGCGCCTGGCCCGTGAATCGCTCCAAGAACTCCAGGTCCCCGCCGAACTGCGCTCCGAGCTCGCCGTGCTGGTCATGCGGCGGCAGCGCGCGACGGCTTGTCGGAGCGACGGTCTTCAGGATGGAGAGCTTGCCGCCCATGCTGAACTTGACGACTGGTTCCACCGTCGTTTCGACCCACCGCGGCAGGTTGGGATCCGACTGAACCCGGCGGAATTGCCGGAGCTGCTCAGGGGACAACCGCTCCGACGCTTGATCAACGACGGGCGCCTGCGGCAGCGTGAGCAGATGGGCGGCCAGCCCTTCGGGAAATAGCTCGCGCATCGCCGCGTGATCGCTCTCAAAGATGACAATCGAGACATCCGGCGGCAGGGCCGCCACGAGCTCCTCGACCCACTGTTTCACGCGCGTGGTCGACTGCTCATGGGAGGCGGCGTACCGCACGAGGTAGTCCACAGCGAGCTTGAGGAAGACGACGTCTCCCGGTTTGACCTCGCGAGCCAGTCGTTGCGCGAAGCCCTTCGCGAACACATCGGAGGCATCGTGCTCGAGCTGGCCGAGCTGGTCCAGAGGCGGCACAACATCTGCAAAGCGACTGCCGGGCTGCTGGAGCGCATGCCATGTCTTGACGAAGGAGGCTCGGACATCATCTACGAACCGCCATTGCTTGTCGATCGTCCGCATCCGGGCGGCGAACAACCCTGGGAAGGCATCCGCCCCGGCGAGGAGATTAAAGACCGTCCCGGACTCCTTCCGCAGCACCCCCATGGCATGGAGGAGCTTCAGTTCCAACAAGTAGAGCCGGATGGGATCCGCGCTCCTCCCAGCCTTCAGCAGTACATCAATCTGGTCAAGAATCGCTGACACCTCCCGGGTGGAGCGGCGTTCCAATTCCCAGCTGGCCCAGGCCTTCCCGCTCCCGGAGGCGGCTCGTAACTCTTCGTCCGTCATGAGGGACACGGGCTTGGGAAGATCGTCCAGCATGGCTCCCTCGAGCAGCCAGTCGTACGTGCCGGCCAGCACCTCCAATCCCAGCGCGTGGTTGCGCTGTGGGATGCGGCGAATGACCGTCTCCCAGACGGTGGGGATCATTGGAAGCCCTTCGATCTCTTGCTGCAAATCGATGAAGAGGAGCTCGTCTAACGGCTCCACATTGGGGTGGTGGGTGTGTAGCCACTCTGCTCTGGCCTGCGCCGTTGGGATCAGATAGAGGGCGTTGGCCGCATCCACGATCCTGAACAGGACGGACTGCAGGCGCTCCAGCGCAGGACCGTGTAGCACCATCTGGTAGAAAGTCTTTCGGGCCAGGCGCTGGCTCGTGCGTTTCACGTAGGCAAGCTGCCGATCCATCGTCCACCACCAGCGCGGCACCCACTGCGACCAATACCAGCCGAGGTTCCACGGATACGGCCTGAGGTAGAACCCGATCGCTTTCCAGACCAGGTGTCGCAGGACTCGGCGAGCGGTTTGGGGTGTTGCCAGGTCGGCCCCCTCAAGGCTGAGTTTCTGACGGACTTTTTCGGCGGCTTCCTTGCTCGACTCAGCCAGGATCTTCAGGATCTGCTCCGCGGACTCGGGGTTGAGCACGGTCTGCTTCGCCGCTCGCAGCCGCTCCCACACCCACGGCAGGACGATGAGGCAGCAGGCGTCGCGCAATCCGGTGAGCGCCAACCGCAAGAAGCCGCCGAGCGTCGCCGGCCACTGCGCGTCGGGGGTTCTGAGCGGGTTCAATCGCGGGTTCAGCAGCGGCTCGAGCAGTTGCTTGTGCACATCCAGGGCCTCGCGGGTTTCGATGAGTCGCTGGATCTCGGAGCTGCCTTCAAAGATGCGGTTGATGCGGAAGTCGCGCAGGAACTGCTCGACTGGTTCATCCGAGTCTCCGCGCCTGGCCTTGGAGTCCGCAGTTTCGTAGCCGCGGCCGCCGAAGACCTGCACCATGTCATCCTCAAGCAGCCAACCAAATTCCGAAGTGATCAGCTTGGCCGCGGCCGACTCAAGACGAATATCAAACCCCTCGTGCTGATCGACCAGGAGGGAGGGATACCAGGTGATCGCCTCCAACGCGTGAATCGTTTTCGCCATGTTCGCGATGCGCTGCGTGTTGGCGTCGTGGTGACCGATGGGGACACCGAATTGCACGCGCCGGTTGGCGTGCTCGATGGTCATCGCGAGCGAGCGCTTGAGGGCGCCGAGCATCAGCGCAGCCAGCGACAGCCGCCCGGTATTGAGGGTCATGAGCGCGATCTTCAGGCCCTGGCCGACTTCGCCCAGCACATCCTCCGGCGCGACCTCGACATTGGTAAGCCGGAAGATGCCGTTCTCGATACCGCGCAGGCCGGAGAATTGGTTGCGCAGTGGCGGCTCGCCGTCCTTAAGGGCTTTGCTGAAGCCGGGCGTCTCGGTGTCCACGAGGAACAGGACCGTCTTCCTGGTCAGTGTTCCGCCTTCCTTCACGCGAGCCAGGATGACGGCGTACCTGGCGACCGGACCGTTCGTTGCCCACAGTTTCTCCCCATTGAGGATCCACCGTTGCTTCGCCTTGTCCCATGCGGCTTCAGTCTTGACCTGTGAAGGATCCGAGCCCGCCAGCACCTCGGTGATGGAGAAGGCCGACATGCCGCCTTGGGCGAGCTTCGGGTAGTACTTGGCTTGTTGGGCCCTGGCCTTCTTCACGAGCGCCTCGGCCTTCGTGATGCGCCCCGCGTCGCCATGCGCTCTGGCTTCCGCCAGCTCTTCCTCCGCCAACTCCAACGCGAGCTTGAGCGGTTGCGGCCAGCCGATGCTTTGATGCGCGGAGAGCATGACGCCCAGGGCCGGACACCAACTTCCCACCAACTGCAGCACGCGGAGGTAATTGGTCTGCGACAACCCAAGCCCGCCCGTTTGGATCTCCTCTCCCTCAGGACCGATGACGGTCTTCGGGATTTTCATCCCGAAGAGCCCGAGTCTCACCATCTCGTCTTTAAGATCCTCAAGCGGAATGTGAGCGTCGCGTTCGATCTGCCGAGGATCGACCCGAGCTTTGAGGAATGCAGCGACGTTCGCCAGCAAGGCGTCGCCGATCGCGTGATCCCCAGGGTCTTGCTCGGGATACGGGAAGACCAGCTCTGGCTTGGCCTGGCCGTTGAAGACCCCTTTGAGGAAGCTCTCCCCCGCCCATTCTTGTCGCGCCTCCTCGGCGACCTTCATGGCCTCGACGCGGCTTGACGATCCGTCGGCACGCGGCTCAGCTCCGACCATTAACGTCTCGGTCGTTGCGGCTCGTTTCTGGACGCCGGACGTCCCCCCACCCGCCAGCGCCAGCGCAGGTCGTAACCCAACACCCGCGACTCCCGATAGCGCTTCGTGCAGGAACGCCGCCAGCAGGATGAAGGGATCGAAGACGAGGTGGGTCAGGAGATCGCCGAGGAGGCCGAGGCGTTGGAGGAAGAAGGTCTCGCGGATGCGCAGGGCCGTCAGGACAAAGGGTGGGGCAGACTCAAGCTGCGGATGGAGCCAGGTCAGTTGGCCATTCACGTTGCCCGCCAGGGGCATCCATCCGCGAGAGGGCCTCCCCGTAATTGGGGACGCCATAATTGGGGACGTTTCCCATTTTCTCTCGGAGGTCGAAAAATCAGAAACGTCCCCAATTTTCGGGGGGGCGCGGGGATGCGCCAGGCCGGCCCAGAACGCCTGGCGCCAGGGGCGCGCGGTGAAGCCGTAGACTGCCGCCTGCCAGAGATGCAGGAGGCTGAAGACTCCGAAGATGGCTACCAGGGGGTGGTCGCTGCTCTGCCCCAGGACCAGCGCGGCCATCGTCACACCGACCGCGAGCGCCACGCTCAGCAGGAGAGATTTGGGTCGGGAAGGCTGTCGGCTGAGCCATCCTGGGGCGCTGCTCGGAACGACCTGCCCGCCGCGCCTCCAAGGAAAGAACCGGTTTAAATGCGTAAGGAGCTGCCCCAGTAAGTCCGCCCGTCTCTTCCGAGGACGCCTGGCCACCGCTGGCGTCTCCCGGGCATGGCTCATCCCGGCCTCTGCTTCCTGCAGGAACCGTGCCGCATCCGCGCCAAAGACCTGGCTCGCCGCCTCCCGAAACCCCGTCCTGAATTCGTCTTCAGTGACGAACCCGTACTCGCTGAGGACCCCTCCCTCTGCGATGACCCCTTCCTCCACCCAGCGCCTGTGCAGCTCTGCAACGACCTCAACCGGCGACCGGAGCGTGGTCACGAAATCTAAGTCGAAGACCTTTTCGGCGCCGGTTGCCTGCTCCACAATAACGTTGTCCGGGTGCGGGTCGGTGATGTAGCCGAGCGCCCGGTGCATGCGCAGGAAGGCGCGCAGTCCTTGGGTCGTCAGCGCCTGCCGTACCGGCTGGGTCGCGGGATCGGTCCGAGACAGCCGGTTGAGCATGACACCGACGTTCTCGCCATCGATGAACTGCATGCGCAGCGCCGCGAGCTTGTGCAGCTCTTTCGGATGCGCTCCGACGAACAGCCTCACGTCTGACGGGACAAGGGTCGGATCCGTGGCGGCGATCCGTTTGGTCGCTTCCTGCGAGCTCCGTGCAAGAATCTCCTCATCCAAGAACCGGATCCCGAGCGCAGGGCTCTGCAGGGCTGGCTTGTGCCGGTAGACTTTCAACGCTGACGGAGGACTACGCCGCTCGCCTGAGGCGTCTACAACATCCACCCGGTAAACGACGCTGGAGTTCGTGGAGGCCAGGAGGCGCACCTCCACGTGCTGATCCGGGCCCAGCGTCAGATCCCCAAACAGGGAGGGTTCATGTAGCAGTGCGCGCACGGCTGGGCGGCGGCCGTCCCGGATCGCTCCCCGATCCTCGACGAACTCGACGACGGGTGCCGGGACCTTGGCCCGAGCCGCCTCATCGATCATCAACCGGTAATACGCCTCCTGCCCCTCCACGATCCGCTCTCGCCCAAACCGGTTCAGCACAAACTGCCGACCAGCGCGACCCATCTCCTTGCGGCGAGTCGGATCCCAATAGAGCGCCTCCGCCGCCTGTTCCAAGCCCGCGACGTCACCCACTTCAACGAGCACGCCCGTCCTGCCATCACGCAGAGTCTCTGGGGTTCCGCCGATGTTGTAGACAATGACCGGCCGCTCCATCAGTTCCGCTTCGACAGTCACCAGGCCGAAGCCCTCGTCGTAGCTGGGCAGCATCACGACGTCCGCAGTGGCGTACCAGTCGCGGATGGCCAGGCGGTCCGTCGTCGCCGGGATGATCCGGACGTATGGCTCCAGATGGTTCGCCGCAACGTAGGCGTTTAATTCCTCCCTATGCGGCCCCGGCGGGTTCGACCCAATCAGGACCGCCGCCACATCCGTGTAGCCACGGTCCACAAGCTGCTTGGTAACCTTCAACACATCCAGGGTCCCCTTGAACCGGTGGAAGCGACTGGCGGCCAGCAGCACAAATCGGCCTGAGAGGTCGTGTTGAATGCGGAAGTGTTCTGGATCCGCTTCCTCAGGTACGAACGTTTGATAGTCGACCATCGGGCCGACGTTGACAGCGCCCTGTAGCCCGAGCTCTGTGATCGCGGTCACGCCGGACACGCTGACAGCGCCGCGCGCGTCTGCGAGTTCCAGGGCTTCCCGCACCGATGGCGGCAGCTTACCGAAGCGCAGCAGTTCCTCCGGGTAGTACCGTGACGGCTTCGGCCGCTCCCCACCATGGAATTGCACCAAGACAGGAATCCCGTGCGCCCGCGCGAACACGGCCGTGATCGCTCCCTCCCGCGCGTACGGCGTGTGATTGATGATCAGGCCTGGTTGCTCGCCGAGCAGCTCCGTGAGCTTGGCACGCAGTGCCTCTTCACTTCGGGACGTCACATGGAACACGACGCGCGCACGGCCGACGGTCTGGGGGGGTGGGGCTTGTGTCGGCGTATCCGTCGGCACCACCAGATGGATCACGGCCTCGTTGCGAAAGGCCAAGCTACCGATGAGCCGCTGGACATAGGTCTCGATGCCGCCGATGACGCCGAAGTCTGGGCTGACGATGACCAGGTGCCTGCCGTCGAGCAACCCCCACAACGGCACGCGGGTGGGCGGCTTCAGCCGGCTCAAGTAGCGGGCTGTGGCTCCGGCCAGTCCATTATCCTCGGCCGGACTGACTGCGCCCGCGTCTGGCCGCAGCGACTCATGAGATTCCCCTCCGCCTGTTGGCGCGGGAGGCGTCACGGACGGTACGGCTGCGGCCCCATTGGAGGACCGTCGAATCTCCCTGAGGACCCGCCTGATGTCGCGGTGAGCCGTTCGAATTTCGTCATCGGTGAGCTTGTAGCGGTCCAGTGCCGAAAGCTCGGCCAGCCGCCGCAGGGCGGGCGCCGTCAGCCGGCGGACCGACGCGACTAGTCGGTACCGGTGGTCCCGTTGGGAGCGGTCCACGCGGACCAACCCCAGCCATTCGAGCATACGGAGCTCCATCCGGAGCGCCGTCGGGCGATAGGGCCGCCGCCACTCCTGGAATTCCCTGAATGTCACCCATCGCCGGTGTGTTCCACGCTGCCGCAGATGTTTATAGAGCGCGACCAGTCCGTTCCGAATCGACCCCTTTGGAGTAGAAGGTGGCGTGGCGTCATCGGGAAAGGCCCTTAACAGCTCCTGGAAGTGCCCACGAGCTCTGCGATTAATACGGGTGGGGTGGTCGTGCTGCAGGACTGAGGCGTTCCTCAACAAGGCTCGAGCATCGTCCATCAATCCCTGATCGTACAGCGCTTGAATGACTTTGTTCAGCACAGGCGCCAGATACGCGGCCTGCTGGCGGACCCTCTTGGAAACCGGTGCATAGGTTTGATGTAAACCGGCGGCATGCGCGGCAGCGTCTCTGGCCAAGGATAGGTTCCCATTGTCAACAGCTCGAGAGGCCACGTGCGTATGGGCCGAGAGGACGCTTGGGATTTCCTGTTGCACAACCGGCACGTCCTCGTGAGTCTTCACGAGCCTTCTCAGCTCTGCCAAGGTCTGTGTCGCCTGCCGCCCGCTTCTGCGTTCACCGGCCAAGGCATGGGCTCGATGGTTCAACTCGCTGAGCGCCTGGACGAGTTCCCCTGCCTTCACCCGTCCTCGACCACTCTGTGGAGGTTCTGGTTTCTTCGGCTCCTCTCGTGGCTTCCCCTCCATCCGCAGCGGCTCCCAGTGGCGCCAGTCGATGGTCCAGGGTAAGCGACTCTGGTGGCCGGTATTCGTGGCGAGCACGGGGGCCGGGACCCAAACGGGATATGGTAGGCTGAGGACGAAGGCCAGCAGGAAGATGAAGCGATCGACTAAGAGATGGGTGAGGACGTCGCCGAAGGGTCCGAGGCGTTGGAGGAAGAAGGTCTCGCGCAGAATCAGGGCGGTGCCAATGAACGGGGGTGCGCGTGCCGCCTCCGGATGCAGCCACACCCGCCGGCCGTGATCGTTGCGCGCAATCACCTGCCAGCGGCCTTCGGGGGTGCGGATGAACCAGCGACACACGACGAGTTGCACCAGATCCAAACCGCTAAGGAGCAGCAGCGTGCGGGCCACCGTCTCGTGGTCGGTCCATCCGGCGAGGAGCGCCCCTGCCGCCAACCCCACGGCGAGGAGGCCGGTCAACAGGAGGGATTTGGGTTGGGAAGAACCTGGCCCTTCGGTACCAGGTACCTGATCCCCAGATCGGCGGGAAGCTGGCGTGAATTGGTACAGCCCTTGATCGATCGATTTGTGCTGCTTGGTGTGATCGACCTCGACCATCTCCAGCGACTGCTCCGCGGCGAACCGCTGGAGCGTGGCGGCTCGGTGGCGCGGGAAGATGACGTAGAGCACCCCCGTCGGTGTGAGAAACCGAGGAGCCGTGGCGAGAAACTCCCGCAATTTCCGGCGCTCCGGATCGACCCAACTCGCAGGCAGCCCAGGTCGCGGGCGCGTCAGCCGTGGCGGATTCCAGAAGATCACATCGAACCGCTCCCCCTCACGAATCGGCCCAAACAGATCGCCCTGCCGGACCTCGACGTTCGAAAAACCACCCAGGTTCTCCTTGGCATCGCGTACGGGATGGTCGTCCACATCGGTGGCCACAAAGCGGATGTCAGACAGATGGCGGCTGGCCTCCGCAAGCGCCAGAATGTGCGCGCCGCTGCCCGTGCCGATCTCCAGCGCCCGGTGGCCGTTTTGAAGCGTCGGCCCGATGCTTCGGCGCACCATCCGGCTGACCCGCTTGCTCGGTTGGAACGTCGTGCCTCTGACCCGCAACCGCGCCACCGTCGGCGGTGGCAGGAGGGATGTGGGCTGAGGATGTTTGGAACCTGTCCCCGTGGTATCCGGTACCGACGGTTTGGTGTTCCCCGCCAATTCGACTTCGGCGGCGATGCGGCCGAAGGCCGGCCACATCTCCAGACCGGCGACCTGCTGAAGCAATTCCAGTCCACGCGCGCGCTGTCCCTCGAACTGCAGCCAACTGGCGATGCCGTAGCCTAGCGACGCGAAATCCACCGCGGTCTCGCCGGTGGGCGATCGTTTGGCGAGCACCTCGTGAGGATCGGCCAGACCACGGTAGACCAGCACGGCATCGTGGTAGGCGTGGTACTCAACGATGTCCATCCCAGACGTGATCGCCTCGATCGCGGCCTGCGCTTCCTCGTCACGGCCGAGCCGGCGCAGCGTCAGGTACTGCCAATGCGCGATCATCGCACGCCCGTCGTCGTTCTTCACGAAACGCGCGCACTCACGCCAGGCGGCGAGCGCCGCCTCGAAGTCGCCGCGCAGGTAGTGCGCCAGCCCGAGGTGGTAGAAGACGTTTTCGTTGAATGTGTCGAGGACGATGCCGCGCGCGTTGGGCGTAAGCGGTGGTTCCGGCTCATCCGGCCGGTCGCGCACAAGCTCAGCCGCGCGAGTCAGGTCCGCCACGGCCTTGTCGAACTGCCGCAACGTGATGTAGCGGTGCCCGCGATGGCGCAGTACATGCGGCTCGTCGGGATGCCGCACGAGGCCCTGCGTGAACAGCGTCGCGGCTTCCTGGTACTTGCCCACGCCCCCCAGACGCCGGCCCAGCATGACCAGTGCATCCACATTGTCGGGATGCTGAGCGTAGGCCGCCTCTGCCTGCGCCAGTGCCTCCTGTGCGCGGGCCTGCGACTCGGTCGACATCGGCGGGGTCCTCAGCGTCTCGCCGAGCAGCGAAACAGCCTGCGTGTCTGCTTGTCCGGGTCCTTGAGAGGGCGACTGCAGCATCAGACGAGCCCATGCCTGCTGCGCATCGGCCTCATCGGAAGATCCAAAGGAGAGCTGGCTCGTCATGGGATTGAGAAGGCGCAACAGCAGCCTTATGCCCAACCCAGCCGCTGCGAGGATCACAAGGAGTAGCGCGACCTCCTCCACATCCGTGCCACCGACTGGGGGATTTTGGCGTTGCTGCGCCGCCGGCCCGCCGGCCAGCGGGCCGAGGAGCAGCGCCAAGCCCAGGAGGGCAAACAGATCAGTCGGCAGGAAGGATGTGGGAGAGGTGGTTCCGCCCGCGCTTCCGTGTGGTGGTTCACCTTGAATAATGATGCCTAATCGGACCAGCCCCTCGACAGCTTCACGGCCCGTAGTCGTTTCATACGCCTCGTGCTTCCCAGCTCGATGGAGGCTGAGTTCAAGCTTGCCTGTACCAACGAGCGCCACCACGAACTCCGTCTCAGAAGGCAGGGTCTGGCCCAAGTCGCCTTGTGAGGGGGTCGCGTCGCTGAAACGAGGATGACTGTGACCCTTCACAGGGCAATGGACATCAAACAACACGATCCCTGGTGCCTTCGCTCTAACCTCCGACGACACATCGCCGTGGCCTGTGCCGCCGACCACAACCAGAGAGGTCCCAAACTTGTAGAATTGTCGCTCCTGGGGGTCATCGAGGATCTGGATCATGTCATAGAACGTCATAGGCAGCGCAATGACCACAGTGTCTAACGGGCGCCACCGGGGGCTCCGGAGTTTCTCAATGGCCTGGCTCGGATTTATCTGGAGCTTGGCTAGGAGGCGGGTGAGGATTTCGGACTCCTCCATGATGGCGGTCAGCCGATTCGCTCTCCATAGATTCTCCAGGCTCTCCTCTAAAGCGCTTCGCCGCGTCTGGTCGCGCGCCCTGAGTATCGCGCGGAGCAACCGCAGACTCTTGCGCTCATTCGGCAGGGGTGATGGGTGTGAAGTGGCACCTGGCTCATCCTCCCCACCCTCTCCAGGCGTCCCCACCATCTGCAGCGGCTCCGCCAACCACCCGCGCCACGACCAGCCCCCGCCGAGAGGTCCGACGCCGGCCAACTCGACTGCGGGCTCCAACTCCCATGGCCATCGCAGCCGGCCCAATGTCTGACGCGCCTCACGCAGCCAGTCCCGGAGATCGCGGATGGCGCGCTGGATGGTGCGTCGGGAGAACCACAGCATCAGCGCAGCGCCAACCAACACGGGAATCGGCGAGTGCAGCCACAGACTGAGCAAAAATCCTCCTGCCACCAGGACCGACTGCGCCGCTGGTGGGGATGATACGATGCTTACCTTAGTAACACGAAACGTTGCGGAGTGAATGTCGAATGCGCGCAGTTTCTGTTGGAAGGTTCTTCGAGGAATGTTGAGCCGCGCGGCCGCACGCGTCACGTTTCCGTGGGTGGCGGTCAGCGCTGCCACGATCTGCTCTTGAGTAAGATGAAACGCTTTGGGGTCGATGCCGAATGTGTGCAGTTTCCGATAGAAGGTTACTCGATCCATCGTGAGCCGCGCGGCCGCACGCGTCACATCCCCGTGGGTGGCGGTCAGTACCGCAACGACGCGCTCCTTCAGCCGTGCTGGAGGA
>Ga0209515_10000536_pt1 | contig 67578 bp, 79 predicted proteins | sample Subgroupgradi54m_FD_187454 | JGI IMG/M metagenome (GOLD analysis project Ga0209515, IMG submission 187454) | Subsurface groundwater microbial communities from S. Glens Falls, New York, USA - GMW60B uncontaminated upgradient, 5.4 m (SPAdes)... ...
AAGAAATTATTTTCCGTTCCTATCCTTTCTGCTTCGCTAGCCACTGCGAGACGAATCCACAAAATGAAGAATCTACTTCATTTGTGCACAGAAGAAGTCGTTGCTTCTTCTTGTGTCTTGGCCCACTAACTAAATACGTACCAATAGGCGAAAAGTATTAATATCTGACCTTTAGATTGTGGTTATATCATGAAAATCACTATTGGTACTGATAATCCAACCAAAGTTGCGGCATTAACTGAGGTTCTTCAGGAGTATTCTGTGTTTGCAGATCTCAATGTAGTTGGTTGTTCTGTTCCTTCTGGTGTTATCGATCAACCGCTGACGTTAGATGAAACGATGCTCGGAGCAGAAAATCGCGCTCGGCGGTGTTATACTGCTGATTGTCGTTTCAGTGTTGGTATTGAATCGGGATTTCTCGAAGCAGCACGAGCCAGAGGGGGATTAATGGAAGTAACGATCTGTGCGATCTATGATGGAGAAAAGATTTATCACGGTTTCTCTTCTTGTTTTAATTGTCCCGATGATATTATGGCTCATCTCCGACAAGGCAGGAATCTTAATGATGCGGCTTATTTGGCGGGTTATACACCTAATAAGGAGATTGGCAAAAGTGGTGATGGTGTGATCAGTTTATTGACGAGAGGTCGGGTAACGAGAAAGGAGTATACGAAGCAGGCGCTGAGGATGGCGTTGATTCATGTTGAGCATACAAAAGATTAAATAGATTAGTTTATTTTAGGAGTAATATGAATAACATCCCCTCAAAATATGCTGGAAAGTGTATTGCTATTTTCAATAATAAGGTTATTGCTGTAGGAAAAAATACGTTAGATGTTTATAATAAAACAAAACTAATTCATTCTCTAGCTGACGTTTCTTTTATGTGTGTTCCAAGAAAAGATGAAGTAGTTACTTTCTTATGAGATTTAACTACCAATATTTTGAAGGAAAGTTCTTACCAATAATCTCCTTACAGTTAAAAGGGCGAGAAGGCTGGCTAACTTTTAATGGATTTGTAGATACTGGTGCAAGTTATTCTATTTTTCATTATGATGTGATAGAAGTTCTCGGCTTATCCGAAAAAGACGGACAACAAGAAGAAATGATCATTGGTGATGGTGACAAGATTATTGTTAATGTCTTTAAAATTCAAGTTTCTATCGCTGGAGAAACATTCTTTGCTAAGATTGGTTTTTCTAAGCAACTAGCGATAAATATGTACATCATTGGCAGAAAAGATATTTTTGAATATTCCTTAGTTTCTTTCAACGAACATGAGAAATGGACGGAGTTCCGACCATTGAAAGATAAATAACCTTTATAACTATCAATACTATCCTTCTCAACAATGTCTTCACCTTTTTTGAGAAAAGAACACACGCAGATCATCCATCCTTTAATCGTTAAACTTGAAAAGTTATATCGACCAAACAAAACGATTATCGTTGCTATTCAAGGTGGTCAAGGTACGGGAAAGACAACACTGGTTAAAGTTCTGCGACAAGAGCTGGAGCAGAAAGGATATTGTGTGACTCATTTTTCGATTGATGATTTCTATTTGCCGTTAGTACAGCGTAAGGCGTTGCAGAAGAAATTTCTGGGGAATCCATTTTACCAAATTCCACGCGGTTTGCCGGGAACGCATGATCTCGTGTTACTGAAAGAAGTTCTCAGTTTGTTACAACAAGGAAAACGAGTGGAAGTTCCACTATTTGACAAATCTGTTGAGAATGGTCAAGGTGATCGATCTGCTCTTTCTGTGTTCGTCTCAGAACGCCAGGATTTTGTTCTGTTTGAAGGCTGGTGTGTGGGTATTCCTGTGGTTAGCTCTTCAACTTTTGTTCGATTGTGCGCGAAGAATAAAATATCGCTTAAGACGATTGATCCGTTGTTAAAATATTATCCCGTTGTTCTGCGGTTCATTAAGCAATATCAATCACTCTGGAAGTTTTTTGATTTTAGGATTATGCTGAAGCCAAAGTTTATTCGTTCGCATTTGCTCTGGCGGCAGCAGCAGGAACGTGAGCTAAGAGAGCAACGTGGGCAGAGTATGACCTCTGTAGAAATTGAACGGTTTGTCAATCTCTTTCTGCCATTTACGTATTTGTGTTATGAGAAGCTGAAAGCACAGGCGACGATTTTGATTGATGAGAAGCATGTATTTCGGGGGGTTGTGCTGAAGAAGAAGTAGAGATACTTTTTTAAACTTGATTCCCCTTATTCTGGAAAAAGAGGTTGACAAATGTTTCGAGATGATGTGCTTTGTGTTGGTTCGGCAGTGGTAGATCGCTTCATGACCGTTGATATTCCTTTCTCGATGTTGCATAGTGGAGATAAAGTTCTTGTTAAGTCCGTTGAAACACATTCTGGCGGTGGAGCGACGAATAGCGCGGCTGCGCTTTCACTTCTGGGATTAAAAGTTTCGATGCTGACAAAACTCGGTCAGGATCATGATGGGGACTTTATCAAGAAAGAGATGAGAAGATATTCTGTTCACAATCTCTGCACTCATCATAGTGAAGACGCTACGGATGTTTCAACCGTTATTTTCTCAACAAAAGACCATGATCGAATTATCTTTACTCACAAAGGTGCATCACAGGATCTTAACGTGCACGATTTCAAGTTATCTTTGTTGTCGCCACGTTGGATTTATCTTGCTTCATTAGTGGGAAAATCATTTGAGGTGGCAGAGTATCTTGCCCATTCTGCGCAGAGAACAGGAACAAAATTATTGTTTAATCCCTCTCTTTATGTTGCTAAGAAAAGAATGAAATCACTACGGCAAATTCTTCTGGCGACTTCCATTCTTGTTTTAAATAAGGAAGAAGCACAAGCATTGGTTGGTAAGAAGATATCTCCTTCGCAATTGCTGACAACATTAAACTATGGTGGTCCGGAAACAGTGGTGATTACGGATGGCGAGAACATGGTCTATGCTCTGCATCAAGGAAAACTGTATTCCGTTCTACCGCCGAAAGTCAAAGTAGTTCAAACTACGGGTGCGGGAGATGCGTTTGCGAGTGGTCTTCTGGCGGGAATAATTAAACGCTGGTCATTTGAGGATAGTCTACGTCTAGGATTAGTCAATGCTGCTTCTGTTCTTCAGGATGTTGGTGCTAAAAAAGGATTACTGAGAAAACATCAAGCACAAGAAGCGATGAAAAAGTATGGGATTAAAATTAAAACTAGTATGCTCTCTTGTAAAGACAATAGTTGTCATATAAAGAAGTGAAATTAATGTTTACATCGACTATCAAACTACTGCAAAAAGCGCAACGCGGAAAATATGCAGTTGCTCATTTTAATATTAATAATATGGAGATGGTGCAAGGCGTGGTGCGTGCCGCAGAAAAGTTAAAAGCACCACTTATTCTGGCGACGTCAGAGGGGTCGCTGTCGTATGCGGGAATGGATTACCTTCAAGCGTTGGCGGAAACGGCTGCGAAGAAGAGTTCAGTTCCGGTGGCATTTCATCTTGATCATGGAAAAGATATTGATTTGATTTTGAAAGCAATTAAACGAGGATATTCTTCAGTGATGATTGATGCCTCTCATGATGATTTTGAAAAGAATGTCAGCATCACGAAGAGAGTAGTTAGAGCAGCGCATCGCCATGGTGTTTCTGTCGAAGCGGAGTTAGGGACAATCGGCGGCGCGGAAGATTTGGTTTCTAGTCGGAAAATTCTGTACACTGATCCTCTGCTGGCAAAGCAATTTGTGGAGAGAACGGGATGCGATGCTTTGGCAGTAGCGATCGGCACGAGTCATGGGGCATACAAGTTTGCAGGCCGGGCAGATCTTAATTTGAATTTGTTGAATGAGATTCGTGCACTTGTTAAGATTCCCCTTGTTCTGCATGGGGCGTCGGGTGTTCCTCCTTCTCTTGTCAGAGAAGCAGAGCGTTATGGCGCGAAATTAAATGGAGTGGAAGGAGTTCCCGATGGACAATTAAGAGAAGCAATTAAACGTGGTATTACAAAAATCAATACTGATACCGATTTACGGTTGGCGTTTGATGCCGCTGTTCGCAAGACTGTTAGAGAGCAACCGCGAGATATAGATCCACGACATCTTCTCGGACCGGCACGTGATGCGATTCAAAAAGTGGCAGAACAGCGGATTACGCTTTTTGGGAGTAAGGGAAAGGCATGAAGAAAGATTTGGTACGACAGAGAGTTTTAGTGTTTGGAATTTCCTTTGCTTTGACAATGATCTTGTTGCGTCTTTTTCTCTATTTTTCACCATTTGTTAATCTTAATTTGGGAAAATATAATATTCATCATCTCTTTTTGGGAGCGTTGCTATTAATTGTTGTTTTCATTCTGTTGATGATGAATATTTCTTCGTTGATTATTTTTATTTTAGGTGGAATTGCCTGCGGTTTAATTGCTGATGAATGGGTGTATCTTATTTTTACTGATGGGAGTGATTTGTCTTATTTGACACCAGTTTCGTGGTGGGGGAGTATGGGGTTAGGGTTGTTGGTATTGTTTTTTGTCTCTTCATTGTATTTTTGGAAAAAGAAAAAAGTGCGATAGTTTTATATAGAAAATCTCCCTCATTATCAACATGGTGATGTGATGACAAAGATTTATCTGGGTGCCGATCATGCCGGTTTTGAGCTGAAAGAAAAAATCAAGATCTGGCTGTCTACGCAAAATTTAGCGGTTGATGATTGTGGTAATTATATTCTTAATCCGAATGATGACTACCCGGACTTTGCCGAGAAAGTGGCATTAAGAGTTGTTAAGAATGGTGGAAAAGGTATTCTTGTCTGCGGGTCAGCAGAAGGGATTTGTATTGCGGCGAATAAACTAAAAAAGATTCGTGCGGTAAATCCCCATGGTCTTGTTCAAGTCAAACGAGCGCGTTTAGATGAGGATGCAAATATTTTGTGTTTACCAGGCGGCGGAACACTCCAGCCGATTCCGGGAATGTCATTAGCAAAGGCAAAAAAACTAATCACAACATTCTTGGAAACGCCTTTCTCTAATCAAGCGCGTCATATCCGCCGTTTGGCGAAGATTAGGAAGCTCGAGGAAAAGTATGGTTAGATTAAATGGGAGAACAGAACTCCTGTTAGTGCTTACTGTGGCGTTGCTGTTTTTTGTTGTGGTTGTGATGATGTTACTTTCGGGAGTGATCTAAATGGTTACAATTTATCCGTCAGTAATGGCTTCGAAGCAAGAAGAGTTGACGGCGATGCTTTCGCGGTTGGATGGAGTGGCGAAGACTTTACATCTCGATATTGCTGATGGTCGTTTTGTTCCAACAAAGGTTAATTGGTTTGATTTAAAACTCTCGCGTAATTTTCTCTATTCAGCTCACTTAATGGTGAATAAACCGTTGGGGTGGATAGAAAAGCATGGACATCAAGTCTCTACAATTATTATTCATCCCGAACCCCTACGAGATGTGATGCTTGTTTTAGGTGAGATCAAAGCGTTGAAGAAGAGAGCCGGGTTAGCGTTAAAACCGGAGACGTCTGTTGCGTCGGTGAAACGTTATTTATCAATAGTTGATGTGGTTGTTGTGTTAACAGTGCATCCGGGATATTATGGTGCGAAATTTCTTTCTGCGCCGTTGAAGAAGATCAAACAGATTAAGAAGATCAATCCGCAGATTGAAGTGATTGTGGATGGTGGAATGAATCCGTTGACAATTAAATCTGCTGTGAAGGCCGGTGCAGATGCGGTTGTCTCGGGTGGTTTTATCACGAAGGCTAGTGATGCGAAGAAAGCGATGAGAATGTTGAGAGAAGCTGTGAGAAATTAATGTTTTTCTTGCTTAATCATTTTTTCATAATATCCTAATTTCATCATGCAAGATTTTTTCTTTCAATTGGGGTTTAATTGTTTGATATTCGACTAAATCGACTTTTTTCTGCAGAGTACTTTCTAAATTATGTTTTAATCTAATGAAACCAAAGAGGGATACTTTTGATTTCAGTTTGACAAGAACATCTACATCACTTGTTTTTTTTGCTTCTCCGCGGGCATACGAGCCAAAAATTCCTGCTCTGGTGACTCCATTTTTTTTAAGAATTGGAGTGATCTTACGTTGAATGACTCTAATCTGTCGCAGGGTGGTCATACGTTCTTAAAACAAAGAGAACTATTTAAATTTGTCTGAAGAATTGTTCTGAGGAAAAGATATTCTTAACATTTTAAGGCGTTAGTTGTTTTACTGGTTGTCGGCGAAAGAGAAGGTCGAGAAGACTTGGCTTCTTTTTTGGAGTCATTGTTGCAATAAATTCATCTACACCTTGATTAACTGCAGTAATTAGTTTCATATATTCTTGTGGGGATATATTTTTGACTTTGTCTATTCCGATACCGATTCTTTCACCGTAAACGGGACTATTTTTCAATAGAGTTACCATTTCTTGTGGGCAATACGCCAAATTAAATCTCCATTGAGGAGATACATATCTCAATAGAATTGACTTTATTCTTACCAATGGTTCATTCTCAAAAAAACTAATTACTTCGTTCTTATTATGAAGTACTGCTTGAGAGCCATGAATGGTAATGCAATATTGGCCTTCCACTAATTGAAGATTTCTTTCGAATTCTTCTGCAATTCCCATGGCAGAATTAATCGCTTGTTCAATTGCACTTTCAATTCTGCTAATGTCTCTCGTTTCTCTTAGTCTCCCTGGTATTTCTTTTTGTCTTAGGTAATCATTATAATCTATTCTATGATGAATTGATTCTGGTTCGTTAGAGATGACGGGAGTAGTTCTACTTCCATCTTGTTCCGCTGCTGTTGCAATTTCTGTAATCCCATTCTTTCTTCCCCACAATCTTCCCAACAACTCCCTTCCCGTCTTAATTCGTCGCGTGACATTTGGCTCCGTCATCTCATAGACAAGCTGTTCTAACCATGCTGGTGTTCCATTGAGTTTCCCTTTGAATTCCAATCGTAAATCGTCATTCAAGAATTCTCCCGGTGTTCGTCCGGCGGAAAGTAAATACAATAATGTTGCGCCAAGAGAATAGATATCGCTAGCAGGACATTCTTTGCCGTGCCAGATTTCTGGGGCAGCATAGCCTGGTGTGCCGGCGATGGTATTATGTGTCGCGAGTGTTCTTTTGAGAACTGCTCCAGTAACAGAACCAAAATCTACTAATCGTACTCTTCCGTTGGGATCGTCTGGTTGGATAATATTTTCCGGTTTAATATCGCGATGGATGATCGGCGGAACAAAGGCATGGATATAGAGTAGTGTCTCGGCAACTTCTTGGCTAACTTTAATGACGTATTCTAAGGTGATTCTTTTTTCTCCAAGCAAGTCTGCAAGATTTTTCCCTGGCACGAGTTCCATCGCAAGATATAATCGCTCTTCTCCAGTATCATTTGCCGAAAAAGAATCATAATATTTCGGGATGCCGGGATGGTTTAAATCTCGTAAAGTAGAAACCTCTCTTTCAAAGAGACGTACTACTTCTGGCGCTTCTGGATCATCAGCCCGCAGCCCGAAGCGACACTCTTTGAGACAGACTTCTAATCCTCCCTTTTCTGCCTGATAAAGATAGCCTGCGCCACCAGCGCCAATTGGTTTGATGATTCTGTAGCCATTAATAATGTCGTCTGGATTCATTTTCTTACTAAACGACTGATTCTTTATAAATTTACTCTTAAAAAGTAACAACTTCATTTTTCCCACAAAGATTTAAAAACTTACTTCAGAAATATGTCTTTATGGCAAAAAAATCAAAGAAATCTCCTGAAGCAGCTATAGACAAAATTGCTGAAACTTCGGGAGAGGACATCCCTGAAGTATTGAATGTGGTCAATGAACTAGCGGAAGAGAAAATAGAGAAAGAAACGTTGTCCGAAGACGTAAAAGCAGAGAAGAAAGAGAAGAAGAAAGCGATCTTGGGTGTCCTTGCTGGCGAACGTGTTATTACAGAGTCGTCCGATGATGCACGGGAATTATATAACCAATCTCGCTTTGGCTCTCTGGCGGAAAATGGTAAAGTTGAATTATCGTTATTAGAGGCGCTCTATTTAATGGAACGCACGCGGTTAATTATTAAAACTGATTCTGGTAAAGACATTCCTTTTGAGACCTACACCAAAAAGGCGCGTAAAGTTGAACCAAACTTCTGGATCCGCTATTGCGTGTTTAAAGACATGCGCAACCGTGGTTATATTATCAAGACAGCGCTGAAATTTGGTGCGGATTTTCGGGTTTATGATCGTGGTGTCAAACCGGGTGAGGATCACGCTAAATGGATTGTTTATCCTGTTCATGAAGCAAGTGTATTCACCTGGCATGAATTCAGTGCGAAGAATCGGGTTGCTCATTCTACGAAGAAACGGCTGTTATTAGGTGTCGTTGATGATGAGAATGATGTGACGTATTATGAAGTTAGGTGGATGAGACCGTAAGGTCGTTTTTGTTTTTCTTCTTTTTTATACTCCTAAGTGTTAAGTCGTGCTTTAGCGGGTCGTCCGATGAGTCTTGCGTAAGAATGTTTTTTTTCTGAGATTTATCGTAAAATGAATGGATTTATGGATACGCAAGAATTAAGTTTTCTTCTAAAGAGAACCACTCACTCCTCGGACTTTTTGACCGCGCTAGCACGACTGAACTTAATAAGTATACGCACAACCCCTTCTCTACCAGCAAAAGTTATTTAAACCTCGTTTTCTGCAGACAGGCTATGCACGTTCACGATCAAGTTCTCGGTTTTTTGAAGACGATTGGTCCGACTACGCCGACGAAAGTTTCAAAAACAATTAATAGTGATATTATTATTGCTTCAGCGCATCTCTCTGATCTTGCTTCACAGGGGAAAGTACGTATTTCGAGCTTAAAATTTGGGGGAAGTCCTTTATATTACCTTCCCGGTCAAGAAGCACAACTCTATAACTTTGCGGAGGGTAATCTTAATCCCAAGGATTTTGCGGTTTTAGAACGTCTGAAGAATGAAAATGTCTTACGTGAATCTACTTTAGACTTACTGTCTAAAGTTGCTCTGCGTTCATTAAAAGATTTTGCCGTTCCTCTTCAAGTGAGAACCGCTGAGAGCGCTGAATTATTTTGGAAGTGGCATTTGCTTCCTGATGATGTGACAAATCAGATTGTTAGAGATATTTTGTATCCTCCGCGCGATGAAATGGCGGTTGTCGCAGTGAAGACTGAGCAAACAGTGAATCTCACTCTGTCGGAAACAGCAGCAGTGAAAGTGGAAGAATCTTTGATAAAACCAGTGGAGACAGAAAGAGTTGTTGCACCTCTTTCCGAAGAACAAAAATTGGTTTTACCTGTCCTTTCTGAATCGAAAGTGCTGACGACTCTCAAGAAAGTGAAAGTGAAAAAACAATCGGTGGCAGAACAGTCACAAACGGTGCTGGCTGAGAAAGAAGTTGTTGTGGTTGTTAAACCGAAGGGAGTTAAGAAAATAGCAGAAAGTGATGCTTTTCTTCCAGGAGTGGAACATTTCTTTCGTGAATTAAATATTACGATTCATGAACACGAAATTTTGCGCAAGAATGCTGAAATTGATTTTTTAATTAAAGTTCCAACAGTGGTCGGCAAAATGACTTATTTCTGTAAGGCGAAAAAGAAAGGGCGTTGTGATGAGAAAGATATCTCTGCAGCGTATGTTGAAGCGCAGAGCAAGAAACTGCCGCTACTATTTTTGTATTCCCAGGAATTGACGAAGAAGGCGCAGGAGATGCTTGATGCTGGTAATTTTGAGAATGTTGTGGTGAAGAAAGTAGAGTGAACGTTTTTAAATGAGTGGTCGTTTTGATGGTTAATGGAAAATAGATTTACTGAATCCTTTAGAGAGATAATTCATCCCGCTTTGTGGACGGGATTATTCTTGCTTCTGGTGATTAGTATTTTTACTTATTCGTGGTTTAATAACGAGTGGCAGCATTACACGGTAATGGCTTCGGTTATGCCCTTTTTATTGTTGTATGTTCCGGTTTTGCTGGCACTTTATTTTTCTCAACTAATCGTTGAAACAAAAATTTCTCGAAAAAAGAAAATAAGAGATACTTTGCTCATTTATTTCTTTGTCGGCTGTTCAATAGCTTTGGTGTATATTGTTGGTGGAGGTATAGCTACACTCGTAAGGAGTTATGATACTGATCTTGCGTCATTTTTTGTGGGAATTGTTTTAGTGGTTGTTGAAGTGGTTGTTTTGATTCCAAATTACGTTTATTTTTACAAGAAGAATAAAGATTGCTTTCAATAATAGGATTCAATTATTTATTCTCATTTTCACCGATATCTATATATTCTTCTAACTCCCTGCAACTGCTATGGGCTTACAATTTAAAGATCTAGTTGTACGGAAAGAACTGGCAATCAGCGATCTTAAAGATAAAATTCTCGCTGTTGATTCGATGAACCTATTGTATCAATTCTTGACGACGATCCGCAGTCCGGATGGGAGTGTGTTTACGGATGCCAATGGTCGAGTGACGTCGCACCTGATCGGTTTATTTAATCGTACTACTTCGTTAATGGAATCTGGTTTAAAGTTAGTGTTTGTGTTTGACGGCAAGGCACCGTTAATTAAGCAGAAGACGTGGGAAAAAAGAAAAGAGATTAAGCAGGAAGCGGCTCTACTTTATACGGAAGCGGAGAAAGCGGGTGACATTGAAGAGATGCGGAAGTATGCGGCACGCACAACGCTGTTGAACCGTGAGATGATTGAGGATGCCAAAGAAGTTATTCGAGCATTAGGTCTGCCGATTGTGCAGGCGCCATCGGAAGGTGAAGCGCAGACAGCGTATATGGTTAAAGTTGGGAAAGCCTATGGTTCGGTTTCACAAGATTATGATAATCTGATCTTTGGCTGTCCGCGCTTGATTCGTAATCTTTCGATTGAAGGGCGGCGCAAGAAAGCAGGAACGTTGGCCTATGAAAAAGTGAAGCCGGAAGTAATTATGCTCGATGATGTTCTCCAAGGTCTGAAATTAACTATTGATCAATTAATTGTCTTGGCAATTCTCGTGGGAACAGATTATAATCCTGGTGGGATCAAAGGGATTGGTCCGAAGACGGGGTTGAAGTTGGTTAGAGAATATGGTGTTGATTTTCCCGGTTTATTTGCTAAGGTAGAATGGGTGAAGCATTATCCTGATCTGCCGTGGAAGACTGTTTTTGAAACGATTAAAGATATTCCTGTAACGGATGATTTTGTCTTGGAGTGGAAGAAGATTGACGAGAAAAAATTGTTGCAGATCTTGGTGGAAGGACATGGTTTTGGAGAAGAACGAGTGCGACAGAAGTTGGCGAAGTTGAGGGAGATGCAGAAAGAGATGGGGCAGAAAGGGTTGAGTGGATTTTGGTGAGATAATGAAGACAATATCAAAAGCTTTATAAAGAAAAATAACATTTTATAATAAAAAGTAATTATTTAAATTATGGTACAAGCAATCATTAGTTTAGGGGACCACGAAGATCGATTGCTAACGATTGTTAAAGGAAAGTTCGGATTAAAAAATAAATCTGAAGCAATTAATTTCGTTATCCACCAGTATGAAGATGAACTATTAGAGCCTCATCTTCGCCCAGAATATGTTGCTAAGATCAAAAATATTGAAAAAAAAGGAAAATTTCATCATTACAAATCTATTTCTGCTTTAAAAAAAGAGGTTGAGCATGCGTGATTTCTCGGTTGAGGAGAAATTAGAAAAAGAATTAAACAAGCTTGTTAGGAAAGATCGTGTTCTCTATGAAGCTGTTATGAAGAAGATCGAGGAAATAATTTCTTGTCCCGATGTTAATCACTATAAGAATTTACGAAGCCCTCTGCAAAAATATAAGCGAGTACACGTTAAATCTTCATTTGTATTACTATTTGAATACTTTGAGAAAGAGGATCGGATTATCTTCTACGATCTAGATCATCATGATCGGATTTATCAATGATGACCTCTTTAATCTAATTTAAATAGTAGTGATTGTTATTGAGAATCATGAACATTTTGAAGTTGCTGGGCAATTATCGTCAGAGAAAACGTATTGAAAGTGCTATTCTGGAGATATCTGTAATCATCTTAAACTTTGAAAAACAAAATCGAGTGATCGTCAAAGATAAATTACGACTCTTCAAACAAGTAAATCTCGCGGAAAGTCGCACTACACTTCAAGAAGAAATTGCCTGGCAAAAAGAGCAGTTTGAGTATCTTGCAAATCTATCATACATTGTTAAAGAGACGAAAGGTGAGAGGGAAGCACTTAAAATTGCAGATTCAGTGGTTGGATCATTAGAGAAGATGATAGTTGGTGGGAGAAAATTAATAGATAATCTAACTTTTGTTTTTAAGAGTCAATTAGCGTGTCTGGGATCTCTTACTGATGCGGAGTATAAGAAAGAAGAATTAAAGCGCCTCTTCGATCAAGAGTTTGCTCTCTACAAAGAATATGAAACTGCAAAAAAAGAAATCCCAGCGGCGACAGAAGCAATACTCCAAGCATATTATGAATTGATGTCGGGAGCACTACAGCAAAAAGGAATAAGGCAAAAACTCTTACGATTAGAAGTATTAGCTCCTCTGGCAATGGCAATAGTGTTATCTTGTATGTATTTTGTCATCGATGATCCGGCAATTAGAGAAGAAATAAAAGATCCAAAATTTATCGCGCTCGTTGGTGGGACAACCTATGGCTTCAGCAAATATATGAAAGAAGTGATGAAGATTGTTAATTATTTAGAGATTATGAAGAAGAAAAAGAAACCATCCCAATAGTCATCCAATACCTTTATATCCTCCTTTTCCTTTTCTCAAGCAATGCTCGCTGCCTATACCGAACTGCAAAATGCCCAGTCTGTGAAAGAATATCTGACGAAAGAAGAGCTTCTTGATTATGATCATCTCCCGGTTAAAGAATTGGGCAATATTTATTTTCCGATGTGTAAAAAAGCGGCTGTGCCGAAGGCGAAGGTTGTTAATACGAAATTTTCGTTTCCGGAGAAAGAAAAACCAACAACAATCGATGAACTGCTTAAAAATAAACTGACAAAAGAAGAATTTGCGATCCTCCCGCGATCACAGGAAGTCGTCGGTAGAATTCTCATTCTAGAAATCCCTCCTGCATTAACCCACAAAGAGAAACTCATCGCCGAAGCTTATCTTAAAGTACATCCCAATATTGACACAGTTGTCCGTAAGGAAGGAATCCACCACGGCGAATTTCGCACCAGAACGGTACGTATTATTGCTGGTAAGAAGAGTAAAGAGACAACCCACAAAGAGAGCGGGATTGAAATGAAGTTGCATTTGGAGAAGACCTATTTCTCGGCGCGTTCGGCGAATGAACGCTTGCGCATTGCTAAGATGATTAAGAAAGGAGAAAATGTGATGGTGATGTTCTCGGGGGCGGCGCCATTTCCGCTCGTTTTTGCACGAAATAGTGAGGCCAAGCAGATTTATGGTATTGAATTAAATCCGCTGGCGCACGGTTATGCGTATGATAATATTCATCTCAATCGTTTGGAGAACAAGATCACGCTGTTTAATGGAAATGTTTTGACGGTTATGCCAAAGATTAAGATCAACTTTGATCGGATTGCCATGCCTTTGCCGAGGACGGGTGAGGATTTTCTTCCACTGGCGTTGTCTCGCACGAAGATTGGCGGAATGATTCATCTCTATGCATTTTTGGACGAGAAAGAAATTCCAGTGCATATTTTGAAAGTGAAAGAGATTGCGCGAAAATCGCATCATGCGGTTAAGGTGCTACGTAAAGTTTTCTGTGGACAGTTTTCGCCGGGAACGTTTAGAGTGTGCTTTGATTTGAAAGTGGTGAAGTGAGAAAGATGCCGGCTCTTTCTCGATTAGAACAAAGTATTCGCAAAGAAGCGGCGTGGCTATTGCGCGAGATTTCTACACTCCAAGAGTTTAAATTGGAAGTGGACAATATTCTTCGGTTGAAAGAGAAAGTTGTGGCTTTAACAAAATTAGCTTCTGCGAAGAATGTTAGAGAAGTTGGGAAAGCGAATGAACAAATTCAACAAGAAGTCAAAGACTTAAAGCGATTACAACGTTCTGCAGGTAAAGATGAACGACGACGGATACGTTTTGAGAAACGCGTTCTGGGAAAAATAAAATCTCTTCAACAGAAGATCGACCAGCCGCGCCAGAAAGAATTAGCAGATCTTGTTAACCAGATTCACGTTTACTCTGGAAGAGTTCTCTCGGAAATTTCATTAAGAGCAGGAAAGGTTGCAGATTTTGTAGGTCGTGGAGATTATTCCCTCTTAGAGAAACATCTTGCCGTGATTAAAGAATCGGCTACTGCTCTTGTTGCGCTGTTAAATTATCTTGAGAAGATGGTTATTGATACTGATACATCTCTGCAGAAGAAACAATTGACGCACAGTCTTCTTCCGTCTATTGGCAATTTTCGGGGTTATATTCGCGAAGGAATTATTAAGACGGCACACGTCAAATCAATTTCTTCGCTGTCGATTTTACTGGAGAAGAAGATGAAGAAGTATGGCTCTTGGTCGATGCTCGGAAAGAAAGTTGGGGAAGTGTATCTTCAAAAAGTGGAGGAGAATCTGGACTATCTCTTGAAAGTATTAACTAAAGAGGATATTGAACAACTTAAGAAAATGACGTTTGCGGTTCCGCCTGGTAGTGTTTTACTCTTTCTTCCAAAGTTTTTTGTTCCTGTTTTAGCATTTAATCTGCAAAACATTCCGGCGTTTGATAAAGCTGGCTGGTTGTTTCATGCTACACCTGGTGAGAATCTGGCGCGAGTGAGCAAGACTAAATTATTACAAACACCTCTGGAAACGGTGATTGAGAAGAAACATGTTTACAGTTTTCGTTTTTGGGAGCATTCTGCGTATCCGCAACGGCTGATTGATGGAATTTCTTTTGCGTTTCAAGATGTTGTGAAATATCAGGATTACTTATCTGGGCAAGAGCCTTCTCGAAAAAAATGGACTGGTAAGACTGGTGGATTCTTTATTTTTCCCATTCGATCAGTTTTAGAGCCAGGGTTAATTCTCGATTTTAGAGAGACAATGGACGGTTTGCCCGAGGTTGATTTACGGGACATAAAATATCATCAATATAATCCTCGATTGGTACGAGATTGTCTTCTTGCTTTGCGGAAGGAGATTCCTCAATTGGTGGGATTATTGGATGAGTCTTGGCCGCTGTTTCAGGAAGCAAAAAAGAATATTTCTTTCTTTCAAGAATTATATGATACGATCGGAAAAGAAGATTATGTTTTTACTAGAGAAGATGAGCGAGGCGTAATGTTTTACTATTACAATCCTACCCGTATCGGCGATCAAGAAAAAATAATCAGTATAAAAGCAGGACCATTTTTCCATAACTTTGTTCATTATCTCTCTGTCTTGAATATAGGCATGATCACTTCACTGGTTACTATTTTAACTAAGGACCTTTTCTTTGAATTCTTATTATTAATAACATTTGGCTTTGCAAATAAAAAAGAACAACTTCTTCCGTCTCTGGCGCGTTTTGCTTCAAGAAGTGAACCGTTTGGTCTTGATGACACTATCTTCAAATCAGGAATGGATTTTCTCAATGAAGAAAAATTAGATGATAAAGGACCATTTTTTACCAGTGGTTGTATTATTCTTTCGATGATGAAACAAGAGCAGAGGGGGAATCATTTTCGAGAACAATATTCTACTCAAGACTATTTAGATGAGCTCAACAAACTAGAACCTCGGCAATTAAAGAAGATCTTGGGGCGAACGATGAATGACTTGATTCGGGCTTTAGACATGATTGTCAAGAAGCGATATCGAACGGATAAACCGGCTGTGGTTGATATTAGCAAAGGCGTTCTTTTTTTGAATTCAAGTTTCTCGGATGATGATGTTTTAACACGGCTTGTTGCAGATGGTGTTCCTATATTTACTCAATTTAGCTCTCAGGGGAGGATATTCTCTGTGGGAGAGCTTGATTTTTTCTTCAGAGAAGTTTTGTGGTTAAAATCTTTTCCTCGATCTTTAGAGTCTTCGTTATGGCATAGTTATTTGTATCTTGATGAGAAAGGGAGATTAACTCTTCAACGCGGAGATGAGATTACTCATTCTTCTGAGAAGAAACAATTTGAACGCATTGTGAGAAAACCGCTGCTTTTGGATTAAAAGGACATTCATCAAAAAAATTAGAAAAAAAACGCAAAATATGACAAGGATCATATTTGCGCGCCAATGGGAAATATTCCATTGTGCGAATTAAAAAAGGAATTCACTGCTCTTGTTCTTCTTCACCGGTAGAATCGTTGTCATCGCCGTCGCCGTCTTCATCGTCGCCGTCAGCTGATTCTTGTCTTGGTGCAGAACCTTCTTCACCGCTGCGTTCGCTGCCTTTTTGAAGCAACTGCACTTTGTCAGCTTTCAATCCTCTGTCGCCTTCAACTGCTTCAAAAGAAACGCGATCGTTATCTCGTAAGAATACGTTTCGCGGCAGTGCCGTGAAGTGCACAAAATAGTCTTTCTCATCATCACCATGGATGAAGCCAAATCCTTTCTTTCTGTTAAAAAACTTTACTATTCCTTCCATTTTTGTCCTCCTTGCTCTGTGGGTTTCTTCTCTAGGCCATCCCACGTAGCCTTGATTTCTCTAAAATAGAGCGTTTATTTTATAAATCTATCCATCAATTTGCTACTGGAAGAGAATTCTAAAGAATTCTTTAGTGGATAGCGCAATGACGGTGGTGAACACCAACTGACGCAAGAATGATGAACGGTAGTAACTTCCTAGCGCCCACAAATATATTTAGAGTGGTGGTTATAATGACAGATGATTATATTGATGAATTACGAAAGATGTATGGTGATTCATTTAAAGATGCATCCCGTTATTCTACTGAACAAGTGCGTTTCAAAGTAAAACTTCAACCAGGTACGGACTTTAAAAAAACAATGAGTGATTTTAGGGCTCTGGCAAGTGATCTTTTAGTGAAAGTAAAATTAAACGAGAGGAGATTTTCTATTGGTTATACTTCTAGTCAAGCTACATATGAATCGCAGTTTGGTGCTGAATTATGGTGTGTTCAAAGAGAACTATTTTCTGTAACGAAACAATCAATACCGAGAGGGGAATGGGTTGAAAGAATTCCTGCACAAGTGCCGGATCAATTTAAAAATCAAATAGCTTCTATTTCTTTAGACCAGCGGCTAGATCCTTATTTTTGATTAGAATTAATTTTCTCTTTGACTTCATTCTACTAAATATTGATCTATACTGTTATGGAGATAAAGAAGAGTCTTCCATGGGCGGATAAATCCTTGTTGTTGCAATCCTCGAAAAGTGTCTACGTATGGTATTCTTTTTGTGTCGTGAACCATTTGAACATCACTTCCAAAAGAACTTAACAATACTAATTCTGCCAGGGCTACTGGTTCTTCTCCAGAAACAAAACGGTTCCAGACTAATCCGGCAATTAGATCTCTCGCTTCTAAAGATGTTAAGCTTTCTGGGCGATCTTGATGTTGATTGAGTAGATAATTTGTCAGAAAATAGACATCACTAAGAACGGAAAAAGCATTTTTTACTCCGGCAATTCCTCGGTCACAGATTTGATTTCTATAACTAAGAACACTTTCTGTGATATTACAGCGTTGGAGAGCTTTTCCTAAAATAGTATCTCCCGCTCTTGATTCTTCTTTACTGGAAGTTATTTCTCCTAGAAGTGCAGTGATAATCTCTTTTAACACCATTTTCTATCCAAACAACTTTTCTTCATCATCGACCTCGTCAAAGCGCACTTTTTCTATTGCGCCGAGAAAATCTTGCTGGGTAACGTGATCTCGATTCTCACGAATAGCGAAGAAGCCGGCTTCAGTACACATCGCGCGAATTTCTGCGCCGCTGAAGCCATTTGTATTGGCAATGATCTCTTTTGTATTTACGCCTTTGAGGTTCATCTTTTTATTATGAACTTTGAAAATTTCAGCTCTACCTTCATCGTCGGGTAATCCTACTTCAATCAAGCGGTCTAATCTCCCCGGTCGGATAATCGCTGGATCAAGAATATCTAAGCGATTTGTTGCGCCAATGATCTTGACATCGTCAAGGTGTTTAAATCCGTCCATCTCTGCCAATAATTGCATAAAAGTTCGATTTACCTCTCGTTCACCAGATGTTCCGGTGTCCATGCGTGTTGCGGCCAGAGAATCAAGTTCGTCGATGAAAACAATGGAGGGCGCTTTCTTACGGGCTAGTTCAAAAATCTCTTTGACGAGTTTCGCTCCTTCACCGATAAACTTTTGGACTAGTTCTGAGCCGACGACCTGAATAAATGTGGCATCGGTACTTTTTGCTACGGCTTTGGCTAATAAAGTTTTGCCGGTTCCCGGAGGACCGTATAATAACGCGCCTTTGGGTGGTTGAATCCCTACTCTCTCAAATAAAGCTTTGTTTTTTAATGGTAATTCGATAACCTCTTTGATTTCTTGAATTTCTTTCTTTAAGCCGCCGATTTCTTTCCAGTCTTCTTGGGGTTTTTCGACAATGACATATTTCTCGACTTCGGAATTGCTGATGAGGGCAATCTTTTCGACGATATTCAGGGACTTTTGGTCAACTAAGACAGAATCGCCGCTGACAAGATTCTTCACCTCTTTAGCGATATAACAGTAAAATTTATTGCCGTTGGGCAATTTGATTATTGCTTTATTTTGGTCAACAATATTGGTGATCTCAGCAACTAACAGGGCTGGTTTCTTGAGATTATTTAATTCTGTATTAGTATTATTAAATAGTTCTCGGAGCATGGAACTTTCTTCTTCTAATCTGTTAAGGGTATGATTGAGAAGAGTATTCTCTTGCTCCATTTTTTCGAGGGTGTTTTGGAGGGCTTTATTCTCTAATTCCGGGTCGGTGGTTTCTACAGTTTCAGAAAAGACTATTTTCTTTGCTTCGTTCTTGGCCATATAATCCTATTAAAGAAGTGGCTGTTTTTAAAGGTTGTGTGAGTTTGGACTGAAAATGTTAGATTTTTTATTTATACTTATTAAACTTAAGAAAAAAAGAGAAGAATAATTTTGCTTTAAATTACACCACCATTATTGATCGCGATACATTCGTTTAAATACTCGTCAATAGCATAATTTCTTCCCCAGTTAACGATGCTAAAGTCTTCTTGATTTCTTTTTTCGCGATAATCTTTGGCCACTTTTTCACAACGAGCGGAATAGTTCGGATCAAGCTCTTCTAGTTCGTCTCTTGTTGAATCACACTCTATCACGTTCACTGCCGCGATTGCTGCAACGGGGTAACTCAGTAAATGGGCAGACATTCCGACAATTGTGACAATTCTTTCCAGTTTATTCATTTTTAATCTCCTCTCTTTTTTTAGTGAAAGAGTAAACATCATTTGCCATGGGAAAAGAACAACAAGATATTATATAAACAAGTGTAGTAACCATGATTACAACAGATACTAAAAGTTTATAACTAAAGAGTGTTTTTATCAATTTATGTTCAAACAACAACAGTTAGAGAAGGCGGGATTAAGCCCCAATGAGACTAAATGTTATTTGACGTTACTCAAATTAGGATCAGCCTCAGCAAATGAGATCTCGCGAAAATCAGGTGTTCATCGGGTATCCGTCTATGATGCGTTGCGTGGTCTAGCAGAGAAGGCATTGATCAGTCAAATCAGCAAAGCAAATAAGCTTCTCTTTGAAGCTGCTAATCCGGAAAAGATTATCGAGATGATTAATGTCAAAGAAGAACAGCTCGCGGAGGCAAAGAAAATAGTTCCAGAACTTCTTTTTGATTTTAACGAAGCTAAGGAGAAACAAGAGATACATAGTTTCAAAGGATTAGCGGGAATAAAGACGATTCTCCACGAAATGTTGAAATCAAAGACGGAAATCTTGGACTTTGGCGCGGAATTTAAAATTAAAGAATTTCTTCCTTATGATTATACAAAATGGGATAAACAACGGGTAGGGGAGAAAATAGCGATGAGGATCGTCGCTAGTAGTTCGATTAAACCAGTAAAAATCCCCCTTACTAAAATAAAATATGTTCCATCACACTTTCATTCTTCTGTCTCGACCTATATCTTTGATGGAAAAGTAGCGCTGATCATGTGGGTAGAAAATCCTCTGGGCATCCTCGTCGAGCATCGGGCTGTTTACGATTCGTATAAAAATTATTTTGAATATCTGTGGAAGACGGCAGAAAAATGATTTAATCTAGGAAAACCATTTGCCTAATTTATGAATGAACATCTTTACTTTCTCGCTAAAATTATGGGCTTCTCCACTAATAGTAATCGTCTTGCTTGTGACATACTCTTTTCCTGTTTGATCAGACCAGATAACGTCAACAGTGAATTTATTTTCTGTGGTGAGGGCAAGATTGCTGATTTCCAGGGGTAATTCAGTCGTTTTTTCTAACGTGACTATTTCCCAGAGATTGTTAAAGCCATCTCCGGTTAATGTTACACGAACATTTTGTGGGGTAGAGAACGATGCTTTGCCAACAGTTATCTTTAGATTAGCAACTTGATTAAACGAGAGACTCGATGGTCCGACAAGATCGACACTTATTTTTGGCTCGTCGACAACTCGATATTCGATCACCGCTTTTTTTTCGACATCAGGGTTTTCAGCAGTTATCACGACTTTTTTTTCTCCGGCAGTTTCTCCTTTGATTGTGATTTCACTCTTCTGCTCTTGGTTTAGTGGTAAGTCAATTGTTTCACAGACGCTGCTTAAGCAAAATTTGAGATCGTGGAGATTAGCCGTGCCTTGATTGCGGATTGCACAGGTTATTTTAGCTTCGTCTCCTACTTTTATTTCTGAAGGATACTGGCAGTTAAACGTGATTTTTCGCGAATATGTTTTCTCTTCGTTGGTAATCGTTAGTTTATCAACGTCGTCTTTGCTATAGGTTATCTTTCCGGCTAATACTTGGAAACTATCGATCACGGAAATATTCTTTTCCGAGTAGATCACTGAAGGAAACGTATAGATTGCATTTTCTGGTAGATTCTCTGGGGCTTTGATAATCCAATATGTTTCCCGTACTTCTTTGGGAGACAAGAGGATTGTTCTTTTGTTTCTTCCGAGTATGTCGATCTCTTTTGGTACGGCTAACGTTAATGTTGTGGCGGCGTAATAGTCTTCAGAATTTTTGAGAATTCCTTTGATGAGATTATAACTTCCCGATCCCACTTCTGGGGCGAGAATTTCTTCTGTCAACTGAATTTTTTCAGGAACGAATAACCCCGTCTTAGCGATGGAGACATCGTAGTTGAGCTGATCTGGTTTTAGTTGGACATCGTGGGCCAACCATTCAAATTTTGTTGCCGGTTCAGCGGGATCGAAACCATCTCTTAGTTTAATGTGGGTAACATCGATATATCCATATTCCCCAAATGTGATATCAAAAGCAACCCAGCCTACATTGGGAATGTAGATCTCTCCCCAGCCGTGTGGCTGCCACGGTTTATCAAATAACTTTGATGTTGAATAACTAATTCCAGAGACAAAGCGAGCGGGAATACCTAGCGAACGGGCCATCGCAACAAATAACGAGGTCATTTCGTCACACACACCTTCTCGATGTTGGAGTACCCAGCTTGCGGGCAGAGAGGCAGTGGCAGTCACGGAATTTAAGTCGTAATTGATATTTTCTTCGACCCAACTGGATAATTTAAACGCAACTTTGAAAAGGTCAGTTTCTCCTTCCGCTAACTCAGATGCTTTGGCGATAACATTGGGGTTATCTGAATCAATGGTTTTCGTCGGTTTAAGATATTCTTCTAACCCTTGCACTTGGTGATCTGTGAGGGGGTATGCAATTTTATCTTTGACTGGGAGTTGCTGATTATTTGTTTGGATAACGGCGTTGTAACCATATTGTTTTGCTCCGATCTGACCATCTTTCCATTTGAATGTAAGAGAATTATTGTTCGCCGTTCCCGCACTGTCGATCTTCACGATCTTCTGGCGAAAATCTTCTGTTGGATAGAGAAAAAGATTTGCCGAAACGTCTTCTACCGATGGTGATGATCCGCTGGGAGTAAGGGTGAATTGGCTGTCGAGACTAACTCGCAAGAGGAGAGAATCTTGTTGATAGAGATTTTGGGCGGAGTATAAAGGAAGAGTTAATAGTATTAATACCAGAATTATCATCCCTCTTTTCATAGATGTCGTTTATTCTTGAGAAGGATATAAATGTTATGGCGGGTTACTGTTTTATCTATTTCAAGAGAAAATATTAATGATCTCATTCATAAATTCTAATCAACCCCCATAAACTTTATAAAACAAGAACTTCTTCTTCTTTCTATGGAAAAAGCGATTGCCCTCTTATCTGGCGGAATTGACTCTCCGGTGGCAATTCATCTAATGAAAGACCGGGTGGAGATTGTTGCGGTGCATTTTCATCAAATGCCGCTGACCGATGATACGGAGATTAGAAAATCAAAAGAGTTAGCGAAAGTCCTGAATGTGTCCAAGATTTATCTTGTGCCGTTTGCGCCGGTTTTGAAAGCGTTAGTCGATCACTACAATCATCGGCACTATTACATTCTTTCTAAAATTGCGATGCTGCGGACGGCTGAGATTTTAGCAAAGAAAGAAAATGCGCAATATCTTCTCACGGGTGAAAATTTGGCGCAAGTTTCATCACAGACGCTGAGTAATTTGACGACGATTACAAAAAATATCACGCTGGAAGTTCTTCGTCCAGTGCTGACGTTTGATAAACAAGAGATCATTGATGTTGCCAAGAAGATTGGCACGTATGATATTTCTAAAGGGCCGGAGATGTGCAGTCTGCTTGGGCCGAAACATCCTTCGACACATTCTGTTTCTGGGGAGATTAGTAAAGAATTGGCGACGTTTAATTTGCTGCCGTTGTTGGAAGAGAGTCTGGCTAAGGCAGAGATTATTGAGAATTAGTGTTGCTGTTGTTGAATTGGAATTCGATATCGGTTGTATAGAAAACCTAAGTAGAAGCTGATATCTTCCAGTGGTGGAGCATACAACAATATCTCTCGTGTCTCTTTTTCTTGTAAGATATTTCGGGGTACGGCAGAGATGCGTTGGATTGTTGTGAAATGATATAATTTTGTTGCCGTTGTGATGAGTTGTTCAAGGGTATTTTCTTCGATCTGTTCGTCTTGGCCATCAGAGAGACTTCTCCATTTTTTGGTAGTCGTTTGATAGGCGACAAAAGCGTGTCCCATTTCGTTGGTCATTTCTCCTTTACAATCTTTACTTTTTGTGTCTCTGAGACCGTGATAGGAGACTAAAAAGAGATCGGGAATATCGTTTTGATCGAGAAGATGGAGCAGGGCGTTCATCGCGAATTCATCGCAGACACCGACTTTTTCTTTTTCGAGATATTGTCCGGAATAGGCAGCACAAAGACTGGGATGATCTGCTGGTGCATAGTGAAAATGATGTTCTTCAACGTAGTGAGTGTATTCTTTAACTGATGCGGGGATAGTATCAGGAGGAATATTTTCTGGTAGGCGTTGTACTAACCATCCGCCACAACTGGTGGTGGAAATTGCGAGGGAGGTAAGGAGGGCGGTGAGTGTTTTCATAATTTTGATTTTAGGAATATTAGTTATAAAATGTTTTGACAAGAAGAGTAAAATCATTCACATCCAAATGTCACTACTTAAAAATACTCTTTTCTCGGGAAGTTTTATAAATTACGTTCAAAATTAGGTTATCTGTGGCTACTTCCCTGATAACACTGCAAGATGTCTATAAAGTGTACTCGTTAGGCGGCGTTGATGTAACGGCAGTGAATGGTATTTCGGTGGAGATCAAGAGAGGTGATTTTGTCGCGCTCATTGGTCCGAGTGGTTCGGGAAAAACGACGGCGATGAATTTAGTTGGTTGTTTAGATACCGCAACAAAAGGAAAAGTCTTCCTCGGAAAGTATAATACGCAGGAATTGCCAGAAAGTGATCTGGCGCAAATTCGCGGCAAACAGATTGGTTTTATCTTTCAAACATTTAATTTAATTTCAAGTTTGAGTGCGTTGGATAATGTGGCGTTGCCAATGATTTTTCAGAATGTGCCAAGAGCCGTTCGTCTGCAAAAAGCAGGGATATTGTTAGAGCAAGTTGGCTTGGCCAATCGAATGGATCATTTACCTAATCAATTATCGGGCGGACAGCGTCAACGGGTGGCAATTGCGCGGGCGTTAGCTAATGATCCGGAAATCATTTTGGCTGATGAGCCGACGGGAAACTTGGATACAAAGACAGGTAATGAGATCATGCAGTTGCTGACGAAGCTTAACAAAGCAGGAAAGACAATTATTTTAGTAACACATAATCCGGACTTGACAAAATTAGCACATAAAGTGATTAAGATCAGAGACGGAAAAATAGTTGGTGGATAGGTGGAGGAACAAATGATACAGAAAAAAAATGGAATAACCGCACTCTATTTTACGTGGGGGCTGGTTATTCTTTTGTTAATGGCAGTAGCTCTCCCTGCTGTTGAGGCACAAATTGCGGTTGACTCGTTAGTTGTCCAACCGGAAATGGCGTATCCGGGAGACGAAGTTAGTTTACATCTATCACTGGAGAATGTTGGTGCTGATGATATTGAGAATATTGTCGTCGCTCTGGATTTAACTAAAGTTCCTTTTGCACCACTTGGTTCGTCAACAGAAAAAGTGATTGACAAGATTGGAGATCATAGTCATGAATCGGTTTACTTTGATCTGAAAGTTTTAGCTGATGCTAGTGCTGTCGTGTACAAGATTCCTCTGACGATTACGGAAGGGACGGTGAGTAAGACTTCATTGATTGCAGTGACGGTTTCTGCTCATCCCCATCTCGAAGTTCTGCAAGATAGTAGTACGGTTCTCAGCGTTGGTCAGCAAGGTAAGATCTCTCTTAAGTTTGTGAATAATGGCGGAGAGAAGATCAGTTTTCTGAAGGTGACGGTTAAGAATAGTCCTCTCTATGAGATTCTTTCTCCGATGTCTGTTTATGTTGGAGACATTGATCGGGGTGACTTTGAGACAGAAGAATTTACTTTTCTGCCGTTGGTAAAAGATCCAATCGTGGCTTTAGATTTGGAATATAAAGATACTGATGGCAAACAATATCATGAGCCGAAGTTAATTCAATTGCCGACATACACGGTTGAGGAAGCAGTGCAGAAAGGCTTAGTTGCGCCGAAAGGAACATCACCACTGTTGGTTATTACGATAGTTGTTGTACTTATGGCTGGTATTTTTTTATATCGTAAACGGAGAAAGAAGAAGCAATGAACTTTGACTACTTTATCCTTGCCGTAAACAGTATTCGCCACCGCAAACTGCGTTCGTGGTTAACAGTAGTTGGTATTGTTATCGGTGTGGCGGCGATCATTTCATTGATTACTGTCTCACGGAGTTTGGAAAGCACGATTAAAGATCAATTCGAACAGTTTGGAGCGAATCGGATCATGATTGCAGCGAAGGGATTTGAAGGTCCGGGGACAATGTCTGATGGGCTTACTTCTGATGATGTTAAGACGATTGAGGATATCGGTGGCTTTAGCTATGTTTTACCTGGTCTATTTCGTAATAGTGAGGTCACATATCGAGATGAGAAAGGATTCACGTTGATCTCGGCGTTGCCTGCAGAGAATTATCATCAATTTTACCTGGATTCTGGAATTGATGTTGAGCAAGGCCGGGCGATTAAAGGGCAGGAAAAGTATGTGGCGGTTATTGGATCGAGAGCAGCAAAAGAAATGTTTTCTAAAGAGCTTCGTTTAGGGAGTAAGATAGAGATCCGTAATGTTCCATTTAAGATTATAGGCATTCTTCAAGAGATCGGTAATCCGCGAGATGATAACCAGATAACAATTCCGTTAGAAGCGGCGCGGGAAATTTTTGAAGAGCCCAAGCGTGTTGATACGATTATTGCTCAAGTAAAAACAACTTCAGAAATTCCGGGATTGCAGAAGAAAATTGAAAAAGGATTAGAACGAAAACGTGGCGATACTAACTTTCAGGTTATGACTGCGGCGCAAATTCTCAATCAAATTACTAAAGTGTTGGGTGTGATGCAGATTGTTCTGGTGGGTATTGCGGCAATTTCTCTTCTCGTGGGAGCAATTGGAATTATGAACTCGATGTATACGAGCGTTCTAGAGCGGACAAAAGAAATTGGGATCATGAAAGCGATTGGGGCGCGTAATGCCCATATTCTGCAGATTTTCTTGATGGAATCAGGGTTGATTGGGTTAGTTGGGGGTTTATTTGGAACGGCCCTGGGAACAGGCATGGCGTTAGCGATTGCGCCGATAGCCAAGAGTGGCGGATTTACATTACATATTACGATTGAACCAAGTGTTGTTCTGTTCGGCTTGCTGTTTGCGTTTATTTTAGGAGTTTTCTCGGGGATCTTGCCGGCGTATCAGGCGTCGAAGCTTAAGCCGGTGGATGCGTTGAAGTATGATTAGGGGAAATGTTTTTATAATCTCTCTCTATTAATATCAACATGGCGAGAATTCCTGCTAAAATTCAAAAGATCATAGATCAAACAGCAACCATCATTCGTAAAGAAGCTAAGAGTAATGTAAAAGCAATTCTTTTGTTTGGTTCTTATGCAGGAGGAACGGCAATTTGGCGCTCTGATATTGATATTTGTGTTGTTTTTAAGAAGAATCTCTCATTAAGAGAAGCAACTCTTTTTAGAATTCGTGTTTTAGGAAATGTACCAGATATTGTTGATCTACAAGTTTTTAATGTACTTCCTTTAAAAGTTAAGAAATCGATTGTAGAAAATCATACGATTCTTTTCCAATCTAAAGAATTTAGGGAAGATTCTTTCGTTACTTCTAACCGATCTCTCTTTTTTGAACTGAAGAGAAGAGTTGCTTCAATGGGTGCTTAAGATGAACTCTAGAATCAAAGATAAAATAGATGAGTTAAACAAACTAATTGGTGAGTTAGAAGAGATCATTCCAGAAGACTTAGAATTGTACATTGAAGACAAGAAATTACGTGCTGCCAGTGAGAGGTACTTTGAGAGAATAGTAGAATCTGTTGTTAGTTTAGCGTTTAAGATTGTCCAGGAGAAAAAATTGGAAGTACCAGACGACGATAAGACCGTTTTTGAAACGTTACAGAAATATCATTTTATCGATAAAGTTCTCGCTGAGAGATTTAAAAACGCAAAGGGGATGCGTAATATTCTTGCACAGGAATATGGTAAAGTTGATGATACTCTCGTATTTGAAGCGATACATTCAAAAATAATACCTGATGTTGAAGATTTTATTAAACAAATTAAGAAGAGACTTGCATAATGACTCTAACACTCTATAACACCCTCAGTAGAACCAAAGAAGCATTCATTCCTTTGAAGAAAGGGGAAGTTGGTCTTTATACTTGTGGTCCGACGGTGTATCATTTTGTGCACATCGGCAATTTAAGAGCATATCTCTTTGACGATACGTTAAAACGCACACTTCTGTTTAACAAATACAACGTAGATCATGTGATGAATATTACCGATGTCGGCCATTTAACATCTGATGCTGATGAAGGAGAAGATAAGATGTTGAAAGGCGCTCTTCGAGAAAAGAAGACGGTTTGGGAAGTTGCTGATTTTTATACAAAAGCATTTCAACGTAATATGAAAGATCTCCACATTCTTCCACCGGATATTCTTTGTAAAGCCACGAATCACATTAAAGAACAGATTGCGTTGATTCAAAAATTAGAAAAGAAGGGTTTTACTTATTTCAAGGGGGGAAATGTTTATTTTGATACTTCAAAGTTGAATGATTATGGCAAGCTGGCAAGATTAGATCTTGATGCGGAATCTAAAGCACGGGTGCAGAAAGATTCTAATAAAAAAAATTCTCATGATTTCGTGCTGTGGTTTACGAAGTCGAGATTTCAGGAACAGGAGATGAAATGGAATTCTCCTTGGGGAACTGGTTATCCTGGTTGGCATATTGAATGTTCAGCGATGTCGATGAAATATCTAGGTGAACAGTTTGATATTCATTGTGGCGGAATTGATCACATCCCAGTCCATCACACTAATGAGATTGCGCAATCAGAGGCAGCGATTGGCAAAAAACCGTGGGTGAAATATTGGTTACACAATGAATTTCTCGTTCTGGGTCAACATGAGAAGATGGCTAAGTCTGGAGAAAACTTTATTACTCTCTCGACGTTAGTTGAGAAAGGTTATTCTCCTCTTGATTATCGTTATTTCTGCTTAGGCACACACTATCGCCATCCGTTGATGTTTAGTTATGAAGCATTGGATGGAGCAAAAAATGCACGGAAGAGATTGAATGAACGGATAATTGAATTGAAGAAAGGAAAAGGAAAAAGTTCTTCAGTTGAACAGAAAAAATATCTTGATCAATTTACGGCCCAAATAAATGATGATCTTAATACTCCTCAAGTATTGGCAACGATGTGGGATCTGCTCAAAGATGATGCTTTATCAAACAAAGACAAGTATGCTCTTCTGTTAAAATTTGATGCCATTTTTGGTTTTGATTTAAAAAAAGTTAAAGGAGAAAAGATTCCGGCAGCCGTAGTTACATTAGCTGAAGAGCGATTACAAGCTCGTCAGAATAAAGATTGGAAAAAGTCTGATGAATTGCGAGAAAAGATTTCTCAGTTAGGGTATGTGGTGGGAGATACGAAGGAAGGGTTTGAGATTAAGAAAGTGTAGTTTCTTTATTATTAGCACAGGCTTTTATAAATCCGTAAAACAGCGGCGCGGGATTGCCGAGTCGCGATTTTAATTCTGGATGCGCTTGTGTTGCGAGAAAGAAAGGATGATTCTTCAGTTCGATAAATTCCATTAATGGAATATCATCTTCTCTTATATGTCTACCAGAAAAAGTCAAGCCAGCCTGCTCTAACTGTTCTACAAATTGTGGCCGTACTTCATAGCGATGACGATGTTTTTCGAGAATAACTATTCCCTTTGTTTTTCCTACTCGTTTTGGTTCAATTCGCGCTAGTCGTTGTTGATCTTGCTGTACACGATTTGTTTCTTGATATAATTTAAGCACTTGACTTCCATTTAAAAGTTCGGAGGCGTATTCTCCTAAACGCATTGTGCCGCCAATTTTTTTTTCGTTGAGAAGCTGCTGTTGCATTGGCAGAATATCAACTACGGGATATGTCGTTTGTGCGACTTCTGTTGTGTGGGCATCCCATCCGCAAACGTTTCGCGCATATTCTACCACAGCAAGTTGTAATCCATAACATAAGCCCAAAAATGGTTTTTTTGTTGTGCGTGCAAAGTGAATGGCGTTAATCTTCCCTTCGACACCGAAAGCTCCAAAGCCGCCCGGAACAATAATTCCGGCGTATGCTTGTAGTTTTGCAACATTTTTTTCGTCCTCGAGTTCTGTAGCGGAGAGCCAATCGATATCGATGCCGATATTGAGCTGAGCGCCGGCGTGAGTGAGTGCTTCTTTGACGCTGAGATAACTATCCACAAGAGAATAATCTCCTGAGTTACAATATTTTGCGACGATCGCAACTTTTATTCGTTGTTGTGGTGAACGGATGCTTTGAATGAGTGTTTTCCATTCTTCCCAGCTCTTTGCTGCGGGCAAAGGTAGTTTTAACCGCTGCAGAATTTTTTTTGCTAATTCCTCTGGTTCTAGTTCGAGAGGAACGGCATAGATACAATCAGTATCGGGGGCAGCAATAACACTTCCCACGGGCATATTGGCATAGGTCTCAATCTTCTGCTTGCGTAGTTCATCAAGTGGAGCGTAACCACGGCAAAAAACGAGATCGGGAAATATTCCCGTTTCAGAGAGCATTTTAATTGCTTGCTGAGTCGGTTTTGTTTTCATTTCGCCGAGATGGGAAGGTACGGGAAGATAAGAGACGAGAGCGTAGGCAACATCGTTTCCGTCTCGTTCCAGACTTTTCATGGCGAAAAAGAAAGGGATATTCTCGTAATCACCAACAGTTCCTCCAACTTCTATCAGAACAATCTCTGAGCCTTCCGCTGCTGCTTTGATGCGCCGCTTAATTTCATCGATGATGTGGGGAATAAACTGCACGGTTTTTCCATGATATTTCCCAGCACGTTCCTGTTCGATAACGGTTTGATAAATTTGTCCCGTAGTGATACTATTTTTAAATGGAATATCAATATTTAAGAACCGTTCATAAGTTCCGAGATCTTGATCTGTTTCTCCGCCATCATGGGTGACCCAACATTCTCCATGTTCTGTAGGGCGCATTGTTCCAGCATCAAGATTAATATAAGGGTCAATTTTTATTGCGGTTACGCTATATCCATAATGTTGAAGAATTTTGCCGAGAGAAGCAGTGCAGACACCTTTTCCGATGCCAGAGATTGAACCGCCGGCGATCATAATGTATTTTTGCATATTAAACAATGTGAGGATGATTATAAAAATGTTTTGTTTTTTTCTATAATTGTGACTTCCTCTCCATAAATTATATTAACTTACTTTTATTCTATAGTTTAACGAAACAGTTTTACAAGGCGATGAGAGATGGGGACTTATGACAACAACACCAATTGAAATAATCGCAGCGGAAGGGATGATAGATTTAGCACAGAGAGTCTATGCTCGGTTAGATCCAAATAAGTTTGGCTATTCGGAAGTAGAGCCTAAAGATTTTCCTAATCGTGAGACAAAACCGAGAATTCTCGAGACCGTTCGACGTAAAGAAGTATATCTCTTTCATCCAATGCAGTATCCTGATCCTAGTGTTAATCTTGTTAAAGTGGGTTTAACTATTGACGCATTAACAAGGGCGTCAGTTGAAAGTATCGCCCTCGTTTTACCTTATTTAACCTATTCTCGTCAGGATCGAATTGACAAGCCGGGTGAACCTCTCTCCGCAAAATTCACTGCTAAAATATTACAGTCGTCACCACGTGTAAATCATTTATTGACGATGGATCTTCATGTTGAACAGATTGAAGGATTTTATGATATCCCCGTTGATAATCTCTATGGAGCATTGGTCTTTGCCAATTACTTCCATAAATTGTTTGATCAAAACCATGATGATGTGGTTGTCTCAAGTTTTGATAGTACAGTAGTTTATTCGCCAGATTTCGGAGGAGCAGTAAGAGCTCGTCGTTTTGCCAAACTTCTCGGTCCGGAGGTTAGAACATTTCCTATTGAGAAACAACATACGGCCTCAGATAATACAGAGATCATCAACTTTCTCGGTGATCCAAACGGAAAAGTGGTTATTATTTATGATGATATGATCGATACGGGTGGTTCGATTCTTGCTGCTGCTCAAGAGGCGATGAAAAAATGTGCACGAAAAGTTTATTGTGTTGCAACACATGGAATTTTTAGTTCAAAACAAGGACTATTCGCCGAGGATAAGTTTCGAGAAGCGGGAATTGACGTTTTAATTACAGAATCTATTCCTCGAAGTGAAGCCTATCGTAGAGAGAATGATTCTTGGTTAACTATTTTGCCATTAGATGATTTATTGTCTAAGGTAATTATTGAATCGTCGACGATAGGGGGAAGTGTGAACCGAATATTGGGAAGAAGGGTGTAACCTAGAAAATTCTTTATAGTCGTCCAGTTAGACTCCTAATAGTCGAACGAGCGGCGTCTTCCATATGGGAAGACTTCCTTGGTCGACTTTATCATTAATTTTTTATCTCTTTTTTAATATCCTCATACACTTCTGGATAGGCATTGACATCCAGCATCTCAGTATGTAGTGGTGCAAAAGTTGTACAGGTTCCGTTAACGACTATTTTTTTCGCTCCTATTAACTGTCCAGCACTTTCTGTGACAACGCCATCTCCCTGTTCGCCTTCCATTTCACAGCCAATGCCAATGATCGTTGTGACGGGGATGGAAGGCAATCCTCCGTGAGTTAACTTATTCATGAAGACGCTGTCGGAGTTTAAATCATTGCACTCACGTTGTTCACCGACAAGATTGCAATAACTGGTGACACTACCCTGAAGTCCTTGGTGTGGTGTGCCAATCGTAATTAATTTGGCGACATCTCCTGAACCGAAGATTTGCATATATCTTCGTGCGACGATTCCACCCATGCTATGGGCAACGATAATTACTTTTGGTCTGCCGGTTTGATATTTTATTGTGTCCATAATTTCTTTTAATCGCAATGCGTAGACATCGATGTTTTCACTCTTAGTCTGTACTATCACATAATTTTCTGATGTTTGGAAAAGATCAACATAGTAGCTTGCTTTAATGGAAAGGGGAACATTAAATAAGCCGAATTCTCCTGCCGGAAGATCTTTTTGTGTGTAGAGTGAAACGGCACCGGCATTAAGATAACTGTCTTGTTCTAGTTTTTCTTGAATACCATTAAACGCATCAAGGCTGTATTCAAATGAAGTATCTTTATTGAAGGCGTGACCATGGAGAAAGATAATTGGATAATACGAATTATTTTCACGACAGCTTGTTTCTGTACAACAGGGTTGACATATTCCTTCGAGACAACATTGAGCGGGTGGTTCGGGGAAGGAAAGAAATGGTGATGGGGATGAGGTATTATCTGGTATATTTATCTTCTTTACGGTGACGGGGAGAACAGTAATATTTGGTTTAGTTAATTCACACTCTGCTGGAATATCTTCTAGCACTTTTAACAAGATGGCAGGGTTTAGATCGTATTGTGGATATTCTTTTGTTTTAACGGGTCGCTGTGCGGGAAGCAGGGTTTGAAGGAGCGCACTATTTTGGGCGTTTTTGGGAATTTCTAAAATCAGTGTGTTAATCTGTTCTTGTTGGGCATTGTTGGAGAGATTTTTTATTGTTTCAAGAAATTCTGTAGTATTGGGATAATTTTGCAGAGCGGCGTCTAGTTTTAATTTTGTGGTTATTGTTGCGGCGGTTGCTTGCAGTTGATGGATCGTCGCGCAGGCAGAGTTTAGATTTGCCGGTGATTCTGTCGCTAAGTTGACAATCGTAGAGGTGGCGATGCAGGTCTTTGTTTCTTGGCAGAGAATTGCACTGATAATTTTACTTTTTACGACGAGAGAAAGAGCGTCAAGATTATTTTGGACGGTTGTTTTATTTTGTAGGGCAATTGTTTTCAGTTCATAATCTTGGGCAAGAGTTTGTTTTAAGGAGAGTGTAGTTCGGTTGTTAAACTGTTCTGTGGCGTTATTATACTGTTGAATTTGCTGTTGAATCTTAGTGAGGAGATCTTTGTTTACGATGGAAGTATTACTGAGGTTGCTTAAAACCGTTCCAGCATTTTCCATCTTTTGGCTGAAATTATTATACGATTGAAAGACATTTCCTAATTTTGTAATCGTTGTGGTGATGGCGGCAGTTTGTTGTTCAAATGGAAAGGTATTTTGTTTCGTGTTTAATTGTTGATATTCTTCATTTAACCAGAGGTCGCGATAGTGTTGATGTTCGCTGAGAATGCTGTTATACATTTTATTTGCCTCTTCAATTTCGTTGAACATTGATTCTGTTTCTAGTGAATTGTTAATCTCTTTTAAGATGGTATTATCTTGAGAAAGGTTTTGTTCAAGCTGAGTTATTATCTCGATTTTCGCAGCAAAATCTTTAGCGATATTTTGTTTTAGTTGGAGTTCTTCACTACTAAGGTTATACTCTTCCATGACGAGTAAATCTCTCGTAGTGAGCTTTCCATCGGTGTGGCAGAGAAAAGATTGCACACCATGGCATTGTAATTGGATGCGAAGTGGCACGGTTCCATGTCTTTTTTCGGGTGGAGTAATCTGCATTTCTCGATCGAGATTGATTCCGGGGCGGAGAGTTGCATCTTCTTTGAGGAGTGTTTCTTGACTGGCTAGATTGACGACACGAATGGTACAGGCAGCGCTGCAAAAGGGATTCGTTGTCACACTTGCTTTAATCTTAATGGAAGCACTCTCGCCGCGCGTAATCTTGAGAAGTTGTGGCGAGACGTCGAGCTTAACGACGACGTTATTGCCAAGCAAGAAATGAATGTAGAGGTAAGCTTGTGTGCCAAAGAAAAAGAGAAGAATTGCTATGGCTAGAAGTATCGCAATCGATATTTTGCGGTGTTCTTTCCAGAATCTAACCAGTCTCTTTTTCATTAATCTTTGAGAATGGAAACAAAGCTATAAACTTTATGTATTTTTTTCTGTTTTCTTTCTCTTGTTACTTGCGATTGTTTTCTGAAGATAATCAATAATCTTCTGTGAATCACCCACATACTTTCCATTAATAGAAATTACGGGTACAGTCGGCACGCCACTTTTTTGGAGTAGTTCTTTACGTAGCGGGTCATCACGGTTTGCTGCGACGGTTACGGTTGAGAACGGCACTTTTAGTTCTTTGAGAAACAAGCGAACTTTCGCGCAGAACGGACATTCTTCAAATTGATAGAGAGTTATTTTCGGCATGATGATTTCTCTTATTGTTTTGTAGTCATTATTATTATTATTATTATTATTATTATTATTATTATTCCTATTTCTTTTTAAGAGCTTTTTCAATGGCGGCTTGATCAAAGCCAACGATGATCTTGCCATCAATATCAAGAACAGGGACGCCCATCTGTTTTGACTTCTTGACCATCTCGTCACGGGCTTTTTCGTTGCTCGTCACGTCTAATTCAGTGTAAGCAATTTTCTTCTGCTTGAGAAATTCTTTTGTTTTCTTACACCACGGACAGGTGGGGGTGGTATATATTTTAATAGTCATGGTAGGACACCTCTTTTTAGGATTGTAGATGACCTAATGGTTTATCATTTATATGTTTTATGTTTGCTCAAAAGCAAAAATTTAAATCAATTACTCTTATTATCATTTTTAATGGTTCAGTTTACTCGAAAGAAGACTTTAAACATCATTCTCATTTGTGCGCTACTGGGCTTGATTACTTCCATTTACCTTCTCAAGAATCATTATATTCCTTCCTCCGGCGGCTCATTTTGTGATTTGTCATCACGAGTTTCCTGCTCGATGGTCAATACAAGTGTCTTTTCCGAATTATTTGGTGTTCCGGTGGCTTTACTGGGTGCATTATGGTTCTTGTGGTTAATCATCCGCTGTCGCCAAGCTCAGAAAAGTGGCGGTGGGGCAAGTGTTGTTGATCTTTTTGTTTGGAATATTCTTGGCCTGGCATTTATTGTTTATTTCATTGTCGCGGAGATATTTTTAGGAGCGATTTGTTTGCTTTGTACGTTTGTGCATATGCTGATCTCTGGAATTTTTTTGTTGTCTTTATCATTGTATCAGAAAGAGGAGAAAGTTCCTTTTGCTCGAGCTGTTCGTGAGATGCGCGGATGGATCATTACGGCGGTGATTATCTTTAGTCTGCCGTTTATTCTGTTTAACATTTCCGGAAACAATCAAAACCATGATGTGTTGGCGCAATGTCTTACTACTCACGATGTCACGTTGTATTGTTCTTCTCATTCTCCCCTCTGCGCCAAAACGAGGGCGATGTTCGGTTCGTCATTTCAGTTTATTAAAGAGGTGGAATGTTATTCTGGGAAAAATGGTTCACTTTCTGAACAATGTCAATTAAAGAAGATTTCAACCACTCCCGCGTGGATTATTGCTCGAAATGGAACGGAAGTGAAGCGGTTCGAAGGTTTTCTTACGATTAATGAGTTAAGTCAATTTGCTGATTGTAAAGGTTAGAAAAGAATGAAAAAGGTGATTCGATGGTAAAGAAAATAGTTAAGAAAGTGGTTAAGAAGGTGGTATTGAAGAAGAAAACTGTGAAGAAAGAAGATTTGAAGACGAAGTCGGGAAAAAAGAATGTTTGTGAGTTTTGTTAGTCTTTTAAATCTTAAACTGGAGCCTCGATATGCTTTTAAATCTCATTACCTCACCCATTTTTGATGAAGATACAATTAGATTTAGTAAGAGAGTTTCATGAAAAATTTAGAGCTCTCGTTTCTGAGAAACCATCATTGATTCCGGACGATAGATCGAGTAATCGATATACTCTATGTAGTTTATGGTACTATTTTAGAACATGGTTTGCAAGATAAAATTGAAGCGATATTTGAAGAAGTTCATCGCTCAAATATGAGTAAAGATTATGATGAGTATAAGATGGTCAAAGGTCCGAGTTATTTTAAAGCTAATGTTAAGAAATTCTTTAAAGAGGAGTTTGCAGATAAATAGTTGAATTATGCAAACTTCTCTAAAGATGATTAGAAAAATGACAATAAAGTAAGTAATATGTCTCCTTGAGAAAATGAGGGCAGACCGCGGGTTCGGTCGATTTTTAGTTGTTCAATTTGCCGGATATTTGCTATGTACTCGAAGAAAATCGCCTATTAATTACTCGTATGATCGTCGTGCCTCACCCGCACGCATTGGTCTTGCCTTTATTTTTCCACCCGACATATTACTTACGATGGGAAGGATGCACAAAATATCCATACTACCAGGATAAAATAAAAATTATTCTCCACGAATTTCAAGAAAATAAAGAATTTCATGATTTTATCATAAACATTGTTCGAGAAAATCTAGCATCAAAGATGGGAAATATCGATTCATTAAAGTTAGAAAAACTATCGTTATATGTTCTTGATGAATTGCCCATTCTCTTAAATGGCGTGGAATTTAATGGAACTGTCTATGACATTCATCCTTATCCTGGACTTTCTCGTTTGGATGATTTATTAATGGGATTACAGAATGGCACATTATTTCCTCAACTTTCTAGAAAATTAGAGATCAATCATAAAATTGCAGAAGTAGAAGCCTACGTCAACTAAAATTAACTAAGACACAACCCCATCACTTTTTTTCCCATTTTAAACAACAACATTTAAAATATCGATCCCATAAATAGCATTAATGGCTGTTTTTGACACTAAGATTAAGGATCTTGAGGATGAACTCAAGAAGACGAAGTACAATAAAGCAACCCAAGGTCATATTGGTCTAGTAAAAGCTAAACTAGCCATGCTTAAAGAGAAGCAAGATTCTCGCGTCCAGCAAAAAACAGGTCAGTCGGAGCATGGCTATGCTGTCCGTAAGTCTGGTGATGCCACCGTTCTTCTTCTTGGTTTTCCTTCCGCTGGGAAATCAACCCTTCTCAACAAACTAACTGGCGCGCATTCTGAAGTTGCTGCGTATGCTTTCACAACATTAACTGTCATTCCTGGTGTGATGGAATACAAACAAGCCAAAATCCAAATCCTCGACGTTCCTGGAATCGTTAGCGGCGCTGCTTCTGGCCGCGGTCGAGGAAGAGAAGTTCTCGCCGTCATCCGCAACGCCGATCTTGTCTTGATGGTTATCGATGTCAACAACCCTGAGCATCATCCTGCCATCCTTCGTGAAGTCTGGGAATCAGGAATTCGTCTCAACAAAACACGACCAGAAGTGTTCATCAAAAAGACGCCGCGTGGTGGTATTCAAATTGGTAAAACAGTCCCCCTCGATGTTGATGACGAAACCCTTGCTAAGATCCTTCGTGAATTCAAAATTAACAGCGCCAACGTTTTAATTCGCAGCGTGATCGACGTTGATGCTTTTATCGATTGTATTGAAGGTAGCAAAAAATATCTCCCGGCCATCACCTGCATCAGTAAAGCTGATCTTGCTACTGTTGATCAGGTTGAGCGTGTCAAGAAAGAAACTAACGCCGATATTGTTGTCTCAGCAGAAACAGACCTTAACATTAATTCCCTCCGAGAACTTATTTTTGAGAAACTTAATTTCATTCGCGTCTACATGAAAGAGCCGAAGAAAGATGCTGACATGAATGAGCCGATGATTGTCACTAGTGGTTCATCCGTGGGAGATATTTGTAGCAAATTACACAAAGATTTTGTCAAGAAATTCAAATTCTGTCGTGTCTGGGGAAAGTCCGCTAAGTTTCCTGGGCAGCGACATATGCTTCATCACGTCATGGTCGATGGCGATATTTTAGAATTACACGTGAGATAAAATCTAGAGCTTACTCTCTAGATTATCTATCACCGCATCAAGATCTCTTGTTGCAGTCTCATATTCCGTTTTTATTTTCTCATATTTCATTCGACAATGCGGAGAATACCACTTAAGGAAACAGCCTCCTCCCCCCACCATCGCAGAGAAAACAATTTGCAATATTCCCCTATTATAGTCCCCTTCCTGAAATGTCTCTGGCACACAGAGAGCTGATAAAAAACCAAAACCCATTGCAAAATTACTGGCATTGTTCCATGTTTCCGTTAATTTGATATTATGACGTGCAATATTTATTCTCGTTGTAAATGTAGATCTTTGCATTTTATAATGAAATAAAGTGAAGAGGGCTCCCACTTTCTCTCTTTCACTCATTTCTCTGTCCATTTCTATTTTAAAATGTGAAGCACCAAATCGATCATACTTCGCACGGTTTTCTCCATTACCCAGAACAGCATACGCCTCGTTGATATCTCTCATCTTAGCTTCCGCGTCCATTTTATTCTCTAAATGAAAGTCAGGATGCCATTCTCGTGCCATGCGGCGGTAAGCACTCTTAATCTCAGTAGAAGATGCATCTTTAGCAATTCCTAAAACGGCGTAGTAGTCAGATTTCATTTTCGATCGTGGGTTTTAAAATACTTCTCCCGTTCTTCTCTCAACAACTCCGTCCCATAGTTAAAATTAGCAGAGCCAATTGGCATAAAGTCTACTTTCTCTTCTAACGGAGACAATCCCCCAGCGGTGTTATCATTAATAATAATTTGATCGACCGTATGATCTCTATTTGTGTCATAATACAAAACGTTATACCCCACTTTCTTAACACGTACTCCTTCTCGTGATCCATTATCGGGAAGATATTCTACTAACTTTTCCTCTGCTGGAAGAAATTCTCTTTCAATTGGCATTGGCGAATACTCTTTACTAACCTCTTGATGCGAAGATGGTGGCGCTCTTCTTATCAAATTATATGCGCCATAAAATGCGAGAAGTACGGCACCAGAAGCCAAACCGCCGAGTAATAACGTTGCTCCCGCTTTCAAAACCCTTTCTTTCAGTCCTTTTCCTCCAAGAGCTCTTTGCTGACGCCGTCTGTAATCACTTAGATCAATCAACTTTCCATCTTTATCCATGCACCACTAAAAAGAAGTGAAATATTTATAAACATTCCCCTAAAAGAAGATTCATGTGCGGTATTATTGGCATCTTCAATCACCCCGAAGCGAGTAGCAAGATCAGAATAGCATTAGCTATGCTTCATAATCGCGGTAAAGATGGCTCCGGTATCGCGACGGAAAAAGGACTCTATACAGTTTCAACTTTAACTCCTCTCCCCCTAGTTGAAAGTAACAACATTCTTGCTCACACTCTCCATGCCGTTGTCAATCACGTTCCACAACCTCTAAAGCGAGATGGAATTATTTCCACCAACTGTGAAATCTATAATTGGCAGGATCTAGCAAAAAAATATCATTTTCCCGCAGAAAATGATGCTGATCTTCTTCTCCAATTTCTCGACAAATTTGGCATAGAAAAGCTAGACGAACTCGACGGTGTCTATGCCTTTGCCTATTGGAAAAAAGATACACTCATCATTGCTCGTGATATCCTCGGTGAAAAACCATTGTGGTTTGCCCACACAAAAGATTCTTTTGCCTTTGCTTCCGAGAAAAAAGTACTAGAAAAGGTTGGTTTCACCAACATCCAAGAACTGAACCCCCGCACCATTTTGACTTATACTATCTCTACCCGCACCGTCTCCACTCAGCGACGCGACTTTTTTCAATTTCTTCCGGAACATCAAGAAAATTGTAACACGATTAAACAAAAAACCACCAAATTACTTCATCAAGCCATCGAGAAACGTATTCCCCAACAAAAGTTTGGCATTCTCTTCTCCGGAGGAATTGACTCCACCTACCTCGCAAAATACTGTAAAGATCACAACTATGATTTCACCTGTTATACAGCTGTTCTCGATACTGAAACTGTTCCTCCTTCAGATCTCATTGCTGCGCAGGAAATTGCCAAACAGCTAAATTTAAACTTAAAAATTAGAAAAATAAAGATAGAAGAAATTGCTGATTACCTCCAAAAGATAGTTCCGTTGATTGAAGACACTAACGTCACCAAAGTGGGAGTTGCGTTAACGTTCTACCTCGCTTGCGAGATGGCTAGAGATGACGGCTGTAAAGTAATATTTTCCGGTCTAGGCAGCGAAGAAATCTTCGCCGGCTATGAACGACACAAACAGTCCGCCAACATCAACCAAGAATGTGTCTCTGGATTAATCAAACTGTACGAGCGAGATCTCTATCGTGATGATGTTTTAACTATGGATAATAATCTCGAACTACGTTTACCTTATCTCGACAAAGAACTGATCACCTACGCCCTCAAAATTCCACCAAAGTATAAAATTAATGAGACCCATACAAAAATACTTCTTCGTGAGATCGCTCAACAAGAAGGCATTCCCATTGAATTTGCTTTCCGTAAAAAAGTTGCCGCCCAATATGGCTCGCGTATTGATAATGCTATTGAACGTCTGGCGAGAAGTCAAAATTATAGCAGTAAGTCCGCTTATCTAAAACAATTCTATGCTCAACCAAATCTTAAACTTGGTGTTCTCTTCTCTTCTGGCAAAGACTCTACCGCTGCCGCTTACATCATGAAACAGCAAAACTATGAATTAACCTGCCTTATTACTCTCCAATCAAAAAATCCTGATTCCTATATGTTTCAGACCGCCGGCACGGAAATGGTAGAATTGCAGGCGCAAACGATGGACCTTCCCATTATCATTCAAGAAACAAAAGGAGAGAAAGAATTAGAACTCCACGATTTGGAAAATGCGCTTAGAAAAGCGAAACAACAATATCACATCGATGGCATTGTCAGTGGTGCATTATTCTCAACGTACCAACGTGATCGCATCGAGCAGATTTGCGATAAACTTGGGCTTAAGATCTTCTCTCCATTATGGCATAAACAACCCGATGCCCACATGGAAGAATTACTCCACGCTGGATTTGAAATTATCTTCATAGCCGTAGCCGCAGATGGCTTAGATAAAACCTGGCTCAATCGAAAAATTACAAAAGTGGATGTTGAAAAACTGAAACTCATCCGCCAGAAAACCTATCTTAATATCGCTGGTGAAGGCGGAGAGTTCGAATCTGTGGTCTTAGATTGTCCATTATTTAAGAAAAAGATAGAACTCATTTCTTCGGAGATAAAGATGGAATCATCTCATAGCGGAAGATTAATAATTACAAAAGCACGTCTAGTTGAAAAAGATGTCAAACCATGAAAACCGTCATCTGCTTTGGCACGTTTGATCTCTTACATCTAGGTCATCTTTCCTACTTTGAGCAAGCTAAAAAGTATGGTGATTATCTTATTGTCGTTGTTGCCCGAGATAGCACCAAGGAGAAACAAAAAAAGAAAATTATTTTTACAGAAGATGAACGTCTCAAACTATTACAATCATTACGCCTTGTCGATGAGGCCGTTTTAGGTTATGGAAAAGATCATTTTAAAATAATTGTTGAAAAAAATCCAAACGTGATTTGTCTTGGCTACGACCATCTCATTTCCGAAGAAATCCTCCAGAGAGAACTTGCTAAGAGAAATCTCCATCCTCACATCATCAGAGCCAAACCATTTAAATCAAAATCACAAAAGAGCGGCATCCTACGTTCGCGATTGCATGAGAGAGGGATATAAAATGTCATCTGTTGATAAGTCATCTCCTCCTCCTGTTTGTGATCTTCTTTCTCTGATGAAATCACCCTACTACTTAGAAGATGGCGTACGCTTAGATTTTCTTGTAAAAAATGGCGTAACTGGAAAAGATCTTTTCTCTTCAATCATTTACAATATATCATCTGGTACGTTTGATGGTTATCTCGGCGGTGTTTCGGTTTACCCCCGAGAAATTAATTTCTCTTCATTACAACGAGCATATCCTTGGGTGACCCATGGTCTAATTAAAAATTATAATGGCAGAATTCTTCTTCAGGAAAAAAATCATTTTCCTGCCTCTTCCGGTAGCCTTGCTTATTTTTATCATCACGACAGCAATCCTCATTTGGCCTATTTACATCTTTATGATAAAACCATACTCGATTTTCTTCGTACAGAAAATATCATTAAGCCCTGGTGTTCTGATTTTTCTCTAGTTGTCGATGATGTCCATCGCACGTTTGAAAAGTATAAACGAGGACGCAGATGAAATCGAAAACACCATTGATCATTCTAGCTGGTTTTCTTGGCAGCGGTAAGACTACCCTCCTTCGTCACATTATCAACAACACTGACAAAAAGATTGCTATCCTCATGAATGAATTCGGCGAAATCGGCGTCGATACAGAAACGATCCAAAAAGAGAATATTTCTGTAAAAGAACTATTGGAAGGCTGCGTCTGCTGTTCGTTGCAGGGTGAACTGGAAGCTGCCATCGCTGAAATTATTGCCGCTTATCATCCAGATCTTATTATCGTTGAAACGACTGGTATTGCCGAGGCAGATAACCTCGTTCTCGGAATCGATGAAAGAATAAAAAATGTGATGCTTGATGCTGTCATTACTGTTGTTGACGCCGACGCCTTAGTTCGTTTCCCAACAATGAGCGGTAATTTTAAAACCCAAATTGAAACAGCAGACTTGCTCATTTTAAATAAAGTAGATTTAGTTACTCAGAAAAAATCAGAAGAATTAATTCTTTCATTAAAGAAAACTAATTCTCGTGCTCCAATTATTACTACCTCTTATGGCAAGATTGATCTTAATATTCTTCTTTCTGTCGAAGCGGATCACAACCATCATATCTCTCCAAAGAATCATCATGTCCATCACTTTGAGGCATTCTCTTTACCATCTCCATCACTCACAAAAAAGAAACTTCAATCATCATTGAAACAACTTCCTTCTTCCATTTATCGAATGAAAGGCCATATCAGGATAGGTACGACCCCCTATCTTCTCAACTATGTTGGCGGCCGTTGGAGTCTAGAAAAAGAAACAGGAACATTAAAACTGGTCTTTATCGGTGAAAAAATAAACAAAGAGAACAAAAAAATTGAGAAGCTATTTAAGAGTACTTCCTCTTAGTTCCCAATCATTCCGCCCCATTCAACAACCGTAAAACCATTTCTAATTGGAGTAATAACAATTGGTTCTGTTATTGCAATTTCTGTTGGCAATGGTTTAAAGTAAAATTCCAATCTAATAACCGTATTTGGAGTTGGCGAAATATTGAGATTCATATTTTCTTTTAAGAAAGAATCTTCCAGCAGTTTAATCTCGTAATAATTCGCTTCTGCTTCTGTTAATCTTGGAAGCCAATATTCTTTAAACTGCATTTTTTCCTTTTCGTTTAATCCCATTTTTTCAAGATTAGTTTCAAACCATTGATCTAAATTTTCTGATCTAACAACCCAACCGGTACTCGGCAGTTCAATTTTGTTTAAGTGAGCTTCATAGAAGAGATAATCGTACTTATTATCAATCAATCCTTCTTTTGTCACAAATACATTCCAACCGCGATTATATTTTGGTTCATCTTTTGTTATTTTTCCATTAATCTCTAACTGTACATTGACAACAGAATCTTCTGTCGGATAAAGATATATTGCTGGCTTTTTGATTTCACCCCCCAGAAAACCTTTTGCCAGGAATAATACTATCATCATACAAAAAATGATTGCAAGACTAATTAATACCCATTTCAAAACACGATTCATCTTTTCTTCATTCTCAGGGATGTTATAAATCTGTCGATAACTTTAATCTAAAAAATAGAAGTATTATAAGCTTTTTAATGTCTCTTCGCAACATTTAAATAAATCACTCCCTCTTCTTTAAAGAATAAAGAAGTGATCAAATGAAACTATCTCAGAAACCAAATAATCTCCCTGCATTCTTCCTGCGTCTGGGAATCGGCACAGTTTTTCTCTATGCTGCCCTCTCCGCACTTCTCCAGCCTTCACTGTGGTTAGGCTATCTTCCCACGTTGTTACAAAGGGGGTCCGTTGGAACAATACTTCTCTTCCTCTTTGCGTTATACCAAGTGCTTCTTTCCCTCTGGCTTTTTTCACCATGGAAGACCAATAAAGCCGCTCTCGTTGCTGCTCTTACTCTTCTTGTTATCATTATCGTGAACATCTCTCTCTTAGACATTATTTTCCGCGACCTTGCCATCTTCTTTTCTTCTTTAGCCCTCATCCAACTATCAAATGGTGTCCAAAATGGTCACCGTTAACCTCTCTTACCTCTCATTATACTTAGTTCTTGCCGTTGGCGGAATTATCAACAGTGGCTATCTTTTTTGGAATCATCATCAGAAGAAACCATTAGTCTGTCCTTTAGATCATGATTGTTCTATCGTAACTGAAAGTAAATGGTCGCATCTCTTTGGTCTGCGAAATGAATTATTAGGAATCCTCTTTTTTATCGGGATGCTCGTTTTAGGATTAACTTCTCTTACCACTCTATTACCATCTTCAACCACTCTTCTTTTCATGATCATTGGAGCAAGCTTAGGTCTTCTCTTCTCAGTGTTTCTTGTTCTCATTCAATCTTTTGTGATTAAGAATTACTGTTTTTATTGTCTCATTTCTGCCATAATCAGCACTCTTCTTTTTGCGATGAGCATTCTTCTCTTTCGCAATCTTTAAATAAGTTAGAATTTCTGGATTTACTATGAGAAAACTATCTATCATAACGCTAGTCATTCTTTCCCTCTTTCTTATTAGTTGTTCTCCTAAACAGAACTATGACTCCTTTGCCTCTTGTCTCACAGAAAAAGGAGCAGTGATGTATGGTGCGTTCTGGTGTCCCCATTGTCAAGAGCAGAAAAAGATGTTTGGTGACAGTTTTGAGTATGTTAATTACGTGGAATGTTCCCTTCCTGATGGGAAGTCGCAGACTGAAGTTTGTCTCAAGAAAGATATTAAAGGTTATCCTACTTGGGAGTTTGAGAATGGCAGTCGTTCAGATGGTGTTTTGGAATTAACAACTCTTGCCGAGAGAACAGGCTGTCCTCTTCAATGATTCTTCTGTTTGACGGTACACACATTTACCTCAATCTTTTTGCTCAAATAAACCAATGAGACTAAGAGTAGAACTATCCCTAAAAATCCAAATTCTAATCCTTTAAATGGAAGCACGCTGATTAATCCGCCCATACTTACAATTCCAAGTAAGCCAATGGCACAAGAAGGACAAGCCGGCGCGAGAATTCCAATAATTGTCCCCACTATGCCCAGATTAACCCCCTGTGAAATTTGTCTCTTAATAAGATAGAAGCTAAAAACGATGACCATTCCCGAGAGCAGTGAAATAACAATCAATGTTACAAACGAAGATAGACTAGAGACCATCGGTGACGCCAGAATTAGCCGTAATGCCAGTGACAAGGAGAATTCTGCGCGTAATAAGCGATAATTTTGGATGAGGGGATGAAGAGAAAATACAACCAGCGCTATAAAAAAAGAGTACACATAATAACGCTTTAAAGTATATACTTTTCTCAACGCCGACTTTAATAGAGAAAAACTATTTTTCATAAGCGTATCAAACAGTAAGAGGTTATATTCCTTTTGCAGGTGGTTTCTATTTTAGGAGACCACAAGGGCATTTCCCACCGTAAATATTATAAACCAACATCTATTTTTGACAATAATGGTCATCTTCGAAAAGTATAAACCACTTGCACCAGCAATCGTCCGTATTGGTCTAGGTCTTGTCTTCCTTTGGTTTGGCTTAACTCAGATCTTTAATGGCCAGTCTTTCTTAGGATATCTTCCAGACTTCGCCAAACAGATTCATCTCGCTCCGTTAACGATTATTCTGCTCAATGGTATTCTTGACACCACTATTGGTTTATGTTATACTCTTGGTATCTTCACACGGCTGACTGCCTTTGTTGCCATGCTGCACCTCTGCCTTGTTGTTATTGGACTTGGCTATAATGATATTGCCGTCCGTGATCTTGGTTTGATTATCATCTCTTTCTCCGTCATGATTAATGGTCCAGACAATTGGACATTTGATACTCATTTTATGGGCAGAGTTAAAAACAAAGTAAAAGCCAAAAGTGGCTTCCTTGGCGATACCCTGGGGATTAAGATAAAATTAAAATAGAAATGATGGTGAAATCTATGACTACAAACTGGAACACTGACGAGGGATTCTTGGAATTCCTCTCACAAAAATTAGAATCTGATGGAACAAATTTATTGGCAAAGTTAGTTGACAGTCCGGAAGATATACTTCTTAATTCTCAATTACTTGATGAGATGCGTGCTGGCACAGATCGTGGTCAGACACTCTATTTGCGTCTCCATCGGGTCTATGGCACTGAATTTTATAATGGTGCTTTAAGCCCAGCCAGAAATCTTTAAAAATAAAAGAAGTAGTATCATCCTGTTATGACACTTCCTAAATCGTGGTTTGTGATGCCTTACAAACTAAAGAAGATTAAATTTAAAGGAGAGTCTAGCTTTCGCTATCCTCCAGAATTTGCCAAAAAGTTCATTCGAGAATTTACTAAAAAAGGCGATTTTATTCTTGATCCTTTTGCCGGATTTGGCACTACATTACTCATAGCCCAGAAATTAGGAAGAATTGGCATTGGCATTGAATATGATAAAGACAGGTGCGACTACGTTAAGAAGAAACTTAAATCTCCTTGTCAAATCATCTGTGGTGATTCTTTAAAGATCGCAAGCTATAATCTTCCTCAATTTGATTTCTCTCTCACCTCGCCACCCTATATGAGATCTTTTGACAAAGAGAATCCATTCAGTAATTACACAAAACTTGGTGCTTATGCTCAATATTTGAAGGATATAAATAGAATTTACTCTCAAATTAAAAAAGTAATGAAGAAGAATGCGACAATAATCATTGAAGTCTCAAATACGTTTGGCAAAGGGCATCCGATGACCTCTTTAGCTTTTGATATTGCGAAGGAGATCTCAACAGTTTTCTATTTTGAAAGAGAATTAATCTATTGTGTCAAGGAAGGAAAACTAAAACCAGGAATCTCTAACCATAGCTATTGTTTAATCTTTAAGAATAAATAAAAAAGAAAAAAATAAATAAATCTAATTCTTTGCTAAAGCTGCATCAATCACTTGTTGGAACACGGAAAATGGTTGTGCACCAGAAACTTGTACTCCATTGACAAAGAAGCTTGGCGTTCCCTGTACACCGGCTGCTGCGCCATCGGATTGATCTTTTTGAGTTTCCGCAGCCATTTTTCCAGAGTCAAGACAATCATTGAATTTTGCCGTATCTAACCCTAATTCTTTAGCGTACGTTTTCAAGTCTGCAACGGCAATCCCTGTACCATCTGCTTGTGACTTGCTGAACATTTTGTCGTGCATTTCAAAGTATTTTCCCTGTTCGCCTGCACATTCTGCTCCCTCTGCTGCTTTCTGAGCATTTTGATGGAAACTTAATGGGAAGTCTCGATAGATAAACTTCACTTTTCCCGTTTTTATATAGGTATCATAGAGTTGCTTTTCTGTATCTTGGTAGAATCGCGTACAGAATGGGCATTGATAATCACTAAACTCGACAATCGTTACGGGGGCTTTGGCACTTCCTAAAACGGCATCGTCGTCAACCAATGCTTTCATATCTACTACGGGAGCTGGAGCGTTCTGTCCCGGGACATTAGCGACTGTTCCTCCTGTTGGTCCAGCACTCGGACTGCTTCCCGTGTTGCGAAATGCAAAAACCGCTAATACCACAATTAACGCGACTGTTGCAAATTTCCAGAATCGATCAGGACTAGTTTTCTGTTGTCCTTTTTCATGTGTTTGTTGTTGTGTTTGTTCTTGTTCCATCTCTAAACCTCCTCCAAATATATTTTTACTCTTAATTATGATGATTCTTTTATATTATTTATGGTATTAGCGACCTATTGAATGGCAATTTAGCTCACTGATAGGTAGGCAATCATCATTTTTTTTGTAAAAATCATTAATCGTAAGATTTATCTTTCTTTCAAGCAAAAGATCATATAATCGTTTTATTTTTCTCTTATATTGAGTAATTAGCATTAAGTAGAAAAGATCTAAACCAATTAGCAGAAAAAAGACAAGCCGAGCATATTTTCCCGTATCACTAATTTGTATTAATACGGGTATTTTATATTGTAAGATCAAACTTAGATCACTAATTCTCGTTAAGAAAAATATTATAACAGCAATCATACCCGTAGTCACAAAAATTAAAATATTATAGACTCGTCCAAGTTCATCATTTAATTCCGCAATCCTATCTCTTACTTTCTCTTTATCTAAAATTAAATTTCTCTTTTCCATTTTTCTTTACCATTCCACTTTCCGATAAACAATAAAACACTCTCTCATATCTTCAACTCTACAATACTTACTTAACTCCACTTTCAACTGATTTAACGTAATCCGCGCATCCAATTTAACATCAAAATCTATCTTTTCATAGACTGGCTTGCGGAAGAAAGCACAATCTATCCCCATATTTCGAATCTCTTTCTTTTGATCATTATCAGGGTCGAGAATAATCATTCCTTTAATTCTATCTAGCAAGATATCAAGAGCATAGCCATTAATATCACATCGAAAAAATGCTGCCGGAATAAGATATGTTGTTATTTTCTTTATTGGGGCCGTGCTCATCAACATAATCTCTTTCAGTTCTAACTTTGGTTTAATCACAGAAAGAAGACCCTGTTCTTCAAATTCTCTACTCTCCACGACAACATCTTTAGTATACTCTTCTTGCACTGTCCCGATCATATTAACGGCGCGCCCGCCGTGCTTACTTCGTCGTGGCCTAATTGTTACCATTAACGGTCGATCAACCATCCCGCAGAGCAAAGCAGATCCCACTGCTAAATTTTGAATCTCGTTTTCTGTTTCTATTGTTATCCCCTCAATCGATCCACTAACCGCTTTGAGGTCGTTGGGATTTGTCACTTTCATAATCAACTGAGTGGTGCATTGTGCTAAAATGCTTTTTTGCACCAGCGCCGGTCGTTGTGATACGACACATAAACCCAATCCAAATTTTCTTCCTTCCGAGCTGATTAGTCGAATAACCTCCGTACTCTTGGCCTTACCAAATCCTTTTTCAGGACAGAAATTATGTGCTTCCTCAATGACACAGAAGAACGGTGCTATCTTCTCTTGTTTTCGTGCCATAAACAAGTCTTTTAATAATTTATAGACAATCAGATCTTGAATCTCCGGGGAGATTCCTTTTAGATTGATAATCGTGCATTTTCCCGCTGCGATTAATTCATTCAACGGGGTGTAATTTGCCGCAAACAAACCCATCTTGCGCAGATGGAGAATCATCTCAATAATTCCCCACTTGGAAGACGAATTTAATTGTTCTAACCCGAGGAGAATTGTATCAAACGTAACCTCTTCCAAATCTTTAATCACTGAAAAGAGGATTGCTTCTTGCGTATTTGTCAATTGCAGCGGCAAGACTTTCATTAATTCATAACTGGTCATTTTTTCGTCGAGCTTGAGTGGTCTAACGTCTTCTTTGGTGTTCATATCCCCATATTCCTGCACCTGCGTGCCATAGCCTTTTGGATTTATCTTCCAGCGTTGTAATGACTCTTTATCTTCATCCGTTGGCCATCTCATACTAGCATACTCCCCGTGCGGGTCAATAACGAGCAATGGTACTCGTTTCTCCATAATCTCTTCTAGTAACACGCCCACAGCATAACTCTTACCTGCTCCTGATTTTGCCAGAACACACAAATGTTTGGTCAATATTTTCTGTAGATCAACAAACACCGAAATATCTTTTCCCTCTAATTTTCCCAGAAAGCCGCCTTCTCCTTGAAGTACAATCACTTCTTTAATGAATTCATCTTCTGCTTCCAAGACCTCGATTCCGATCGTAAATGGCGTGCGGATACTCTTCACTCTTCCATCCTCGTCTTTGTAGCCAATGACGTTACAGTGAGCAGTCATTCCTTCTTCCGTTCGTTCTAACTCCATAATCTGCCCTAATACTCGCCCATATTCGGAATGTTCTACCTGAAGAAATTGCAGCTTGCGCGCGGCGCTTGACGTCACCGAGAATTGAAATTGCAGCGTGCTTGCCTTACCGATAATCTTTCCCAAAATCATCCTCTCTCAACGAGAAATACTCTTTATTACGTTTTCGTTACTCTGCTAAGGAGATGAGATTTAATAAAAAGAATAACAATTATAAATTGCTACAATCTTTTGTACTAAAATGGAACGGTCTTTCAGAGTAGATGACATTTTTGATTCAACTCTTACCAAAAATATAATCCAAAATCTTTTTGATAAAATCTGATTTTTAGGATTATTTTATTGCCACCTCACGGATTTACAGCAAATAAAATTGATCCATCTTCTTTATGAAAAAACACTTTCATTAGGCGATGCTATTTTTGAGAAAGAAAATAAACTCGTTGAAGAGGTTTGTAATTTTGATGTTGATACAGTAATCCCTCTTTTGATAGAAATGCTTAATGTCCTTATTATTTGAAAGAGGCAGTCAAAAGTAAGACCGCTCCTAAATATTATCTAGATAAACTAATCAAGAAATTACCTAAACAAAATAATATTCAACCTCAGTAATGCATCTCCCACCCACACCACCAGCAAAAAATAAATAATTCCCAACACTTTATTCATCGGCACGTACGGCGAAATCCAATGTGTTGTTCTGTTGTGCCATTTTCCAACAGTCCACGCCATTAAATTGTAAACCAAACAATCTAATACTACCATATACCAGAGAATTCCTTCAGCGTAGAGTGGCATTATACCTCTAATAAGATTAGTTTCTTTAAAAACCTAATCATTATCAACACGTGGCGCAAGGATAAAACTCATCAACAGACGATCCGTCACTTTATACTCCAACTTCAAAGGATAGTCGTTATTGAACTGCAAAGTCACTTGATCTGCCATCTTCCCCGCAGCCGTCATTTTCTTGAGATATTCTAATGAATACTTTGCTTTATATTTGGCGTCGCCCGTAGCTTTAATAACTGTATTCTCATCAGCGTTGATTTCAATAAATGCTTTCGATAGGTCTCCTTCTGCTTTAATCGAGAGCGTTTTCTTCTCACCGAGGAATGTCACTGATTCTGAAACCACACTCACGTCATCAATAGAATCGGATAAAATTCCTGAATCCATCACCACACTTAATGGAAATGTTAATTCTGGCACTTTCTGTTCTTTATCTTCTAATTCCAATGTTGGAATAGAAAAAGAACGCGTTGTATTACTCTTAAACTCGATCGTCAACTTGCTGTCTTCTGTCGTTTCAAGTGTTACAACATCATCATTCTTCGAGCGGCGCAGAATTTGTTTGAGATTATTTAAGTTAACAGCTAATTCTTCTTTCCCTTTAACTTTACATTCTGTAAACGAACTGCTTAACAATTTGAAAATAACCATCGCCACATTGGCTGGATCCATTGCTACTAATTCTAATCCGTCCGTCGTAACTTTGAATTTTGCTTCTGAAACTAAGTCCGAAATAATACTGATACTGTCTTTAAAATATTTTGGTTCTGCGAGTACTAATTTCATGGTACAACCCCCTTACAGAAGTTTAGAATGAAGCTGTTTTATAAAGTTTATTGTGGTTGAGAACACGTCAACATAAAGTCCTATTTAATCGTTACTCTCTTCCCATCCGCCATCAAATAGACTTTCTTACAACCCATCTTTGTTGCCAGATCTGCCAACTCTCGTGCCTTCTCTCCACCGGCGTGAGCAGGAATGACCACCTTTGGATTCACTAATTCTAATAATACACGATGATCCTCACGCGCCGCATGTCCCGAAGCGTGCACGTCTTTAAACATGCGGATATTTTTTCCATGCAAGTTCTGTTCCAATTTCTCACGGTTATGCTGATTTAATTCCACGGGAATAACCGAACAGCTAAACACCACAATATCTCCTTCATCAAACTTAAAGCCGCTCTCACCGCGCGCAATCCGTGAAAGAATAGCTTTTGGTTCACCTTGGTGACCGGTGCAGACAATTAGATATTTTTCTTTGCCTTCTTTCATGATTCGTCGCAGCATTCGTTCAACTTGATCGCGATATCCGATAATCTGTACATCTTTGGAAAAAGTAACAAGACCAACCACTTCCGCCGCTCTCACATATTTCTCTAATGATCGTCCCAAAAAAACAATTTTGCGATTTAATTTCTGTCCCATTTCAATAATACTTTTAAGACGGGCAATATGCGAGGAGAACGTCGTCACAATCATCCCCTTTCCTTCACTATTTGTATCCAGCATCACTTCTTTTAGCATCTGCCTAGCGACCGATTCTGAAGGCATCTTGCGATGCTCGTGAGCGTAAAGGCATTCTACAATTAGAACATCAATTCCTTCCTTTCCCAATTCTTCCAAGCGTTCAACATTTGGTCCCTTCCCCAATGTTGGTGTCGCATCTAGTTTGTAATCATTGGCATACATCACTTTTCCTTCTGAAGTGTGCAGAACAACAACAACCGTGTGTGGAATAGAATGGGTTACGTGAATAAATTCAATCGTAATCGACTTTGATAATACATACGTGGAATTAGCATTAAGCGGGATAATTTTATTCTGCAACCCTTCTCGTTCATCTTCTACCGCCCCTTTAATCACTTCCACTGTATAGGGTGTGCAGATAATCGGTGCCTGCGGGAAGAGACCAGCGGCAAACGGAATTGCTCCGCAGTGGTCGAGGTGAGCGTGACTCGGGATAATCGCAATTACTTTTTCTTTCCAGTCGGCAATCGCATTATAATCGGGAACAGCTCCCACTTTTAACAAATCTTTATATGTCTTGGCACTCACATCCTCTCGATCTTCAGTATAGCGGATGTAATTCTCCATATAAAGACCCATGTCGAGAATGACTACTTCGTCTCCTATTTTAATCGCGACACTATTTCCACCTGTAGCGCTGTATCCTCCTAAAGTGCATATTTCAATTGGCATAACTACCATTAATTAATCTCCATTTATAAAATGTGTTGATTTTGGTATATAAAAGAATATTTTCTCGGAGTATACTTTCTCTCCATAAGTTTTATAAATCAAACATTTTAACAATCAATGTATGAAACTAACATCAATAGCCCTACTTTGTCTTGTCTCACTACTAATTATTATCAGTGGCTGTAGTTCCTCTTCCAGTTCAAAAACAATTGCTACCAACGTAGTTGTTGCTCCCCCTCATTCTGAAGCTCCGGTTGCTGCTGCTGTTAGTGCTCCCCCCTTCTCACCCGCTCCTGTCAGTAATACTGCCTCCAGCGATTCGTCGGTCAAAGAAGTCCACATCAAAGCCTACAATTTTGGCTTTACACAAGATCCTGTTACAATCAAGAAAGGAGATCATGTTAAATTAATCTTTACGAGCACAGAGGGGACACACGGTGTCAGAATTCCCGATCTCGGACTATCGACAAAAGCCTTTTCTGAGGGGGAAGAGCAAGTGTTAGAATTTACCGCAACTAACGTTGGAACACTAAATTATTTTTGTAATGTCCCTTGTGGTCCTGGGCACCGTGAGATGCAAGGACAGTTGGTTGTACAAGAATAAGTTTTCTTTTTTTAATGAGATAATTCTTTTAGAATTGTAAGAGCTTTTTCACTTTTAGCTTTTGGAACAAAGAGATGATCATGGTAATAAGCAGAAACGGCATTTACTGAAATCCCCTCTTTTGCCAACGCCGCTGTAATCCGAGCAAGAAAACCCACCGCCGCAAGATCAGAATGAACCGTTAACGTAATTAATGCCCAGACATCTTTATACTCAAGAGAATTCAAATCAGCGTCTTTCTTTTGAAGAATAATGGTTATCCCCTCTTCTTCTTTGAAGATCATTAATGGTTTTAATTTTAAAGTTGTCAGTTGTTTTTCAGAAACCGAACAGAAAATAAATTCGTCGTCAACTAACTTCGGCTTCATTGACTTTATCAACTGATTAAGATCTTGTATTCCAACCATTTTTAAAAATAAGTGTGGGCGGCAGGGATCGAACCTGCGTAGGCACTAAGCCAATAGATGACTTACAACGAGTTTAGTCATCGCACTCCAGATGAGCACTCATCACTCAAATGCCTTGAGTCTATCCCGTTTAGTCTGAAATCGCAATTTCTGACTTATGAAAATCGCAATTTTCAGTTGACCGCTCCGGCACGCCCACACAAAGTTGTTTTTGTCGAAGCAGAACGAAAATTATTCACTGTTTTATAAAACTAACGTAAAATTAATCAAAAGAAGTTTTACTGTATATTTTGCAGTTGGTTCTCAATATCTCGTAACTGCTTCTCTAATTCATCCAATTCATTTGCCGGAGCCTTCTGCACGGGCTGCTCTGCTACTCTTTCCACCACTCTTCGTTGCACTCGTTCTATTGGGATAACTTCAATTTGTGGCTCACCGGGAAGAGTTTCTTCTTCAGGCTGTTCTTCTGAATGTATTTGTCTCTCCGAGAGACCTCGTAATTTTCCCTTTGGCACATACTTCTTCAGTTTGTTATCGACCATCGAATTAATTTCTTTCACTTGCGATTTTAATGTTGTAAACAGAGTCACTTTTTCTTCTTGAATCTTACGAAATGTTTCATAGCCTTGCATGAAAATAATTACTTCTCGTAGCGACTCTAAAAGATCTTTACGCAGCATCTTTGGATCGCCAACCTGAATCATATATTCCGGTTCTTTTTCCTGGCGTGGCGCAACCGCTTTCTCAACGGCTCTCGGCGCAGTTCTCTTACCATGATGCACTTTCCTTGCCGGGTGATTCGCATGATGCGCTATTTTATGGTGTGTCATCGTTGTCATCAAAATTGTTCTGGCTCATTCAAAGAATGGTCAATGAAATCAACCTTCTTCTCTAGTTCTGCCAAGCTGTTCTGCCACATTTCTAACTGGTGATCTTCTTCATTCTTAAGATCGGTCACTTTAAGCAGTGTTTCTTTCGCTTCATCTAACTTCTTTCTTATTCCTCGCACTACGGCAAGGACATCATTATATTCATCAATTTTTACAAAAACGGGCATTCTTTCCATAACTAATCACCTTGCGCTTTGAATAATGTTTTATCAACTTGAAGGAGTCTATCATGAACAATTCTGATAGCTCGTTTCATCTTTGCATAATTTTCTTCTTCATTATATTCAGATGTTTCTAATTTCTTTGTTGTTTCAAACATATCATTCATATCTTTCTTCAACGAGTCAATTTCTCCCAAGATTCGTTGATAAACATCAACTTTAACAAATAACGGCTCGCTCTCCGGTTGGTTGTATGCTGATGGTACCGTTGTTTCCATCATTGTTCGTGAAGATGTTGCCGACATCGCTAAATGTCCCCTTCGTGGAGGTGGAATTTCAGGAGTAGATTCCTCAAACGGTGACCGGGATGGTGCTTCTTCAGTGATCGAAGGCATTTCTAAACCAACCGCTTCTTTCACTCGAGAGGGTTCGATTACTCTCTCTTCCGGTCTCATTGTGGGAAAACGCAGAGTTCCTTCCATCGAATGACCTTCCGGGAAGGGCACTTTGGGTACTTTCTGTTTTGTGAATGGCCAGACCATAGTATATCCTCCTAATAGAATGGCGTTTAAAAACTTTGTTTAGTATTATATAATAGTAAAAAGCCCTATTCTATCAGCTATATCATAACCGCACAATCTATTTAATCTCGTTATCTGCAATGAAAAGCCATGGGGTGGTTACATTTATTGTGTTTTAAACATGTTTTCTGGAGATATTCACTCTTACTCTTTTTCTGTACCCTCTGCACCATTTCAGTTCATGCCGCGATTGAGATCAATGAGCTGATGTATGCTCCTTCTGATGCTTTTGGTGGTCAATACAACGAATGGGTCGAATTATTTAACTCCGGCAATGACACTATCAATCTTTCATCCTGTTTTCTTGATGGAAAAAATCTCCCCAAATTAAGTATCACCCCTCAAGAATATTTTATTATTGCTCGAAAACCCAGTCTTTTCCTGAATAATTCCAATTATAGTGGCACTCTTATCGAACTGGCTCTCTCTTTAAACAATGATCTCGATACAGTCACTCTCAACGGCACTTGTTCCTCTCAAGTAAACTATACTTCTGTTCTCGGTGCCTATAAAAATAATCGAACACTTGAACGTCGTGCCGATGGAACTTGGAACGAATCAGCAGATGATGGTGGTTCTCCCGGCAAACAAAATAGCATCTGGAGTAGCGTGCCAGTTTCCTCTAATTTTTCCACTAATACAACCCTTCTTCCTTCCCCTGAGAAATCCTGTAACGTGGGCTTATCTCTTTCTGGTGATCCTATCATTAACAATACTAAACTCCATTTTACTCTTCTTGTGGAGAACAAAGAATCATCCCCCTTAAATATCTCCGTCAAAGGTAAAATCGAAACTATCGATGGAAAAATAATCACAGAATATTCTCCGTTGACAAATCACTTTTTGTCTAACGTATCTCAAAAAGAATATTCTCCCTCTATTGACGACGGAGTATATCTCGTCACTTTTTTCATCGAGAACATGAGTTGTGTTGACAATGATAATTCCGACAATACTATTCGCCGAATTTTTATTAAAAACAATGTTCTCTCTTCATTAAAGAACTCCACCATTTCTCTAGGAAATATCAACCTCGGTTCGGACAAGAAAGCTCGTTGGGGAGATCAACTCTCTATTCCTCTCACCATCTATAAAAGTAATGAAAGCAAGAATGAAGTAAAAGTATGGGCAGAAGATCAGGGTGATCGCGTCAGCAAGACAACATCTTTTCTACTTCCCGAAAAAAATCATCTCTCCACGTTGACTATTCCCCTACAGCTTGACCCTAATTGTAATCAAAAGATTGATGCTGATTCTATTCAGATTATCGCAGAGGCTTTTGGTCTGCATACTGAAAAAGAAATCCCTATCGCCGGCATATCTTCTGAACTATGTAAAACAATTACTGTTGAAAAATCCGTTTCAACTCCATCCTCAACATCACTTTCTTCTTCCTCCTCCAGTTCATCGTCTTCAAAAACCCGTGCGGCCAGCATCTCCATTGATCTTCCTCCCTCTGTTACTGCTGGAGAAGTTATCCGTGTTACTGCCCATCTTAAAGGAACAACCTCAAGAAAGAAATTCAGCCTTTCTAGCTATGCCTATCGTGGTAATACTTGTTATTCTTGCTTTAACCAATCCCGTGATCGAGACGAAGCGCTTAAAACAGTCACTCTTGATAACCAAGAAGAAAAAGATCAAGACTTATTTTTGAAAATCGATCCGGATATAGATCAAGGGGTTCTCAAAGTTAAAGTTAAGATGGCCCAAGAAGATTTAAAGACTCCTAAAGAAGCAATTACTGAAACATATCTTCTTCCTGCCGCGCGTGTCTCTTCATTGAATCTTACTGTGACTCCTCTTTCAGCTCCCTCTGTTACTTCGAAAGCTATTTTTTCGTTGCACAGCAGTTCCGAACAGCCCCTCATTAATTCCGGAATTGTTATTTACGAGTCAACTTCTAGCAAAACTCGAAACACTATTCCTTATTTCTTCATCGCCGCCTTTGCGTTAATTTCTCTCAGTCTTATCTTCCAGAGGAAATGATCCAAAAGACTTAAAAACCACTCCCCTTTATGAGATTCCATGGATCAGAAGATCATTTTTCGTACTGTCTTGGAAGTCGTAGGAAGACCAAAAGACTATGTAGAACATGCTCTCAAAGAATATATCGAGAAGTTAGAAAAAGATTCTCAATATGGGGTTATGAGTAAGGAGATTGCCGATATAGAGAAACAAGAAAAAGAAGAATTGTGGATGACTTTTGTTGAACTAGAAATCAGAACTTCTTCATTTGGAAACATTATTAACTTCTGTTTTGATTATATGCCTTCGCTCATCGAGATTCTCGAGCCAAATGAATTAGTATCTTCTAACGCCGTTGTCTCATCGATGTTTAATGATCTGCAGGCGCGCCTTCATCAAGTTGATATGGTGGCCAAACAACTTCGCCTCGAAAACGAACATCTCCGTAAAAATACCCAAGACTTATTAAAGAATTATATTGTTGTTCTTCTTGGCAACCAGAACCTCACTTCCGCTCAACTTAGCCGCTTTACCGGTGTTAATATCGATCAATTGGAAGACTTTTTAGATCAACTCATTGATGAGAAAAGAATTGATTTAAAAGAAGGGATCTATTACCTCCGAGAAGAGAAGGTAGAACATTAATAAAAAGCCCCATTTCAAAAATAAACATGAACATTGAAGAAAAAAAGGTGGAAGCTGTCTTGTTTGCTGTTGGTAAAGAAATCACCACCGAGCGTGTTGCTAGTCTCTGTTCTTTAACTCTCGAGCAGACTGAGCTGATTATTCAGAGTTTACAGCAGCAATACAATGCCCAGGATCACTCCCTTCGTCTCGTTAAGAGGGACAGTGGTTGGAAGTTAACCGTTTGTGATGAATTTGTCCCTCTCGTCAGCAGTATTGTTTCTAGCACTGAATTAGAGCGTCCTTTAATGGAAACATTAGCTATAATCGCCTGGAGATATCCTATCATCCAATCTGACGTGATTAAATTACGGAGTGCTGCCGCCTATGATCATATGCGAGCATTAGAAGAGCAGGGCTATATCAATAAAGAGAAATTTGGTCGCACTTTTCGTATTAAACTAACCAAAAAATTCTTTGAATACTTTGATCTTCCGAGTGAGGAAGCTAAACAGGCATTCTTAAAATTAGTTCCCCCCGAACTACTCAAAGAAGCTGAAGAAGTCAACAAAGAAGCAGATGAAGTAGAGCGCCTGATCGAATTGGGAGATAAAGAAGAGGAGAGCAAAGATGAAATTAAAAAAGCGATGGGTGAACTCCGTGAAAATCAACCGTAAATTCTTTTAAAGGGATTTCTCTCATTCTTCACCGCAATCTTTATAAACCATCAATCTCTTGTTTTTCTAGCTGTTTTATCGTCGATAAACCATAATTTTGTCAGGCTTAAAAATGAATTCCCAAGACCCCTCCAATCTCCCCGAACCAAGCTCCAAAATCATCCCCCGAGTTATTGAACTAGAGATGAAAGAAGCGTATGTTACGTACGCCATGTCCGTTATCGTAGGACGTGCTCTTCCCGATGTTCGGGATGGGCTAAAGCCCGTTCATCGCCGTATTCTTTACTCCATGTACGACTTGGGGATGTTTCATAATAAGCCGTTTAAAAAGTGCGCCCGTATCGTGGGGGAAGTTCTCGGTAAGTACCATCCTCACGGTGATACCGCTGTCTATGATTCTTTGGTGCGTATGGCCCAGGATTTCTCGCTTCGTTACCCTTTAATTAAAGGTCAGGGTAACTTTGGCAGTATTGATGGCGATAACGCCGCAGCAATGAGGTACACTGAGGCCAAACTCAATAAGTTAGCTGAAGAAATGCTTCGTGACATCGATAAGAACACCGTCGAATTTAAAGATAATTTTGATGGCTCACTGAAAGAACCGGTAGTACTTCCTACAATCATTCCCAATCTTATCGTTAACGGTTCTACCGGTATTGCCGTAGGTATGGCCACGAGTATCCCTCCCCATAATTTACGCGAAGTCTGTGATGCTATCATTAATATTATTGATCATCCCGATATTAGTATCGAAGAATTGATGTCAATTATCCCCGGCCCAGACTTTCCCACTGGCGGTGAAGTGATGTGTGGTAATGCCCTTATCCATGCTTATGCCAAAGGGAAAGGTAAAGTTACTATCAAATCAGTAGCTCATGTTGAAAATGAAGACAAAATCATTGTTAGTGAAATTCCCTATATGGTCAACAAAGAGGAGCTTATTGAGCAGATCGCCGAACTCGTCAATGAGAAACGCATCTTGGGCATCCGTAATATCAATGACGAATCCGATCGTGATGGAATCCGTGTTGTCATCGAGCTGAAACGCGATGTTGATCCCCAGGTCATTCTTAACCAGCTTTATCAATTTAGCCGGCTCAAAGTTTCTTTTGGTATCACTTTACTCGCTCTCGTCAACAACGAACCGCAACTTCTTGGTCTGCGAGAGATTCTTCAGCACCACATTGATTATCGCAAAGTTGTCATCACGCGACGTACAGAATACGACTTAGAACAAGCTCGCGCGCGAGTCCATATCTTGGAAGGATTGCTCATCGCTCTCAACAATATCGATCCAGTGATCGCTGGCATTAAACGGAGTCGCACCATTGACGATGCCCGTGCTTTCTTAATTAGTACTTATTCACTCAGTGAAGAACAGGCTAAGGCCATTCTAGAATTACGTTTACAAAAATTAGCTTCACTAGAACAGGAAAAAATTAAAGATGAACATCGTGACTTGCTTCTCAAGATTAATTATTATTTAGAACTTCTTGGATCTCAACAGAAAATACTTTCTTTAATTAAAGAAGAGATGAATGAGGTTAAGACTAACTACGGTGATGGACGACGTTCACAAATTGTTGCTGGCGAAGACGATGATTTTAACATTGAGGAATTAATTGAAGACGAACAAGTTGTTGTAACGATCACCAATTCTGGCTACGTCAAACGTATGCCACTTGATGTGTATCACACCCAAAAGCGCGGTGGCAAAGGCATTCGCGCCGCGGGAATGAAAGAAGAAGATTTCGTCGAAAAGATTTTCATCTGTTCGACTCACGATTATTTACTCTTTTTTACCAATAATGGTCAAGTTTATTGGCAGAAAGTATATCACATTCCCGAGGTTAGTCGTGAATCAAAAGGCAAACACATTGCTAACCTTATTGAAATGCAACCAAATGAGAAAGTCAATGCTGTTATTGCCGTTCGTGATTTTAGCCAAGGCTATCTGTTTATGGCGACAAAGATGGGCACAGTCAAGAAGACGGGATTACAAGAATTCGCTAATCCGCGCAAAGGTGGCATTCGCGCGATTAACCTCGATGAAAATGACACGTTGGTCAATGTCCGTTATACTAATGGTAGCCAGGAGATTATTCTCGCCACCAAAGAAGGTCAAGCCAATCGCTTTAATGAAGAAGACGTTCGTCCGATGGGAAGGGCAGCCCATGGTGTTCGAGGAATTCGCTTAGATGACAATGATGAAGTTATTGGGATGCTCGCCGCAGAAGAGAATATGGAAATCTTAACCCTTACTGAAAACGGTTATGGTAAGCGCACTCCTGTTTCTGAATACCGTCTCTGTAATCGTGGAGGAAAAGGTGTCACCAATATTAAAATCACGGAGAAGAATGGATCGGTGCAGAATGTTATGCTCGTTGAGGGGTCAGAAGATTTAATGCTCATCTCTCGTCAAGGTATTGGCATCCGCATGAAGTGCACAGAAATCTCCGTCATCGGTCGAGCCACCCAGGGTGTCCGTGTCATGCGTTTGAATGAAGGTGATCAACTTGCCGCCGCCGCTAAGATCATTGTTGTTGAGGGTGAAGAAGCGGAGAACCCTCAACCATGAAATTTGCTCTCTTAGTCAATCCGGGGCTAGTACCATTTGCTCAACGTGAACTTCTCGAGCTAACTTCACTACCTTCTCTATTTTTAGATGATGCTGTTTTGTTTTCAAGCGAACGTTTCGATCTTATTGAAAAACTACTTCACCATGCCCAGACACCGCGTCGTGTTATTGTCGTTCTCGGCCGTTGTCAAGATCCTCAACAATTTTCAACAACAGAAAAACTGTCTTCTTACTTTAACAGCGGCAAAACTTTTATGATCGAAGTTGAAAATGTTAAAGGTCAAGAAAATCGTCAAGTCATCTCAAAGAAGATTTATGAAGTCTTGCAACAGAAATTAGAAGTTGAAAGAATTGAAGTAAAAGTCGATTATAAAAAACCAGATTTAAAAGTTATTGTTTATTTTACGGGAAAGGAATATGTTGTCGGCATTGATCTCTGTGGTCAAGAAATTAACGCCCGCGACTATCGTGTTTTTCCTCACTCTGGATCGTTGAAAGGAGATTTAGCCTATTGGCTTGTCCGTAAAAGCGGTTTTACTTCTGGAAATAAATTGTTAGTTGGTCTTGTCAAAGATGGAGCCATTGCCATTGAAGCAGCGTTGTTTTCGACACAGAAGTCTTTCCGTAATCTTGACAATTATTCTTTTAAACAATTTCCTTCGTGTAAAGATTCAAAAACTACCCCCCAAGAAAAAGACGTTAAAGATAACAACATGATTATTCATGCTTTCGACAACTCTCTCCCTAACGTCTTAGCGGCGCGGAAAAACATCGCCATCGCTGGGGTTAAAGAAAATGTTGACGTACAACGCTATACGTTAGAAGATCTCGATGCTCGTTATGATGAAAACTGTTTTGATCAGATGATTTTTATGGTCACAACCAAAGATGAAGAGAAGATTAATGAATTGTATTATCAAGTAGGGTTGCTCTTAAAGAAAGATGGAATTTTGTTGATTATTGCTAGAGAGCAGTGGGAATTGCCTATTTCTGAGAAATTTAAATTAGTTAGTTCCGAAAAACTACCACGTGGGGAAGGGTATTCCTCAGTTTGGCTGTTGAAAAAGAAATAGCACTAACAAATTATTTATATACTCCTTTCTCTTTATTCCTCCTATGGTTAGTAAACAAGAACTGGCAGCGCGGGTCAAAGAATTCCTCCGCTTCTCGCGCCAGGAGACGAGTGGATTAATCTTTGCGATTATTCTAACCGGCTTCATTTTCTCCTTTCGCGATTGGGGAACAGACACATTTGATCTGGCCTTAGGTCTACACCATCTCATCGTTGTCATCATCGTTGCCGCCGTCAGTATCTTCTTCCGCATCGCCTGCCAGAAGATTTATGCGCTCAGTCAAGGCTACAATGCAGAATTTAATATTTGGTGGTCGGGATTATTAATCATGCTTATTGTTGCATTTATCAGTCTTGGTCGCCTCCCCATCATTCTCGTCGGTACAGTCGTCTGTAGTCTGATGGTTAAACAACGTTTGGGTGAGTTTCGCTACGGATTTTCCTATAAAGATAACGCCATGATCGCGATGTGGGGTCTCTATGGAAATCTCATCGTTGCCTTGTTCTTTGCCATCGGTCTTCATTCTCTTCCCCAAAGTTACTTCTTTGGCAAAGGTCTTGTCTTAAACCTGGTAATGGCGTTTTTCTCTCTCTTGCCTCTTCCTCAACTAGACGGGTTGCAGATCTACTTTGGTTCTCGTACTATGTATTATATTGGAATTGCTCTTATCCTGTTGGCGGGACTTCTCCTCTTAACCAAGACCACGATCGGTCTTATCACAGCAGTCGTCGTCGGCTCATTAATTGCCATCGTTTACATCCTTATCAGTTCGGAGAAATAAAAAATGAGATCGGGAAAAGTCTTTGATGAACAATGGGTTGAAGTATTCAGTCTTTTCTTTGTCATCGTCGGTTTTATCATCGCCATTGGCTTACGTAATCCTCTCTTTAGTTATATCACCGTCTTTCTCTGTGGGGCCCTTGCCGCACGTTTCTTCTATCAGAAGCGCTATAAAGAACCAATCCTCCCCTTCGTCTTAATTATAGTTGGTTTTCTACTGGGGTATCTGACCGGTGGTTTTTGGACTAGTAAATGGTTAAATCTCATCTTCTTTATTCTAGGTTTCGCAATATCTTATTATCTCCATCAGAGGGAGATTTTCGTAATATTTAAAAGCCGCGGCTTCGTTAAGTAGAAATATGAAAGATTTTGTCACAAAATTTAAAGCAAAAAGTGTTACCATTAGTCGTAAGCCAGCTGAAGACAAAGAGGACTCTTGGTCAGCGTTTATCGGTCTATTTGATGAAAATAATCCTCACCTTAAAGGTCGTGCTCCATTTGAAGTATTAGATATTCCTCTCATCGAGAAAGTTCGTGTTCGCGAGTTACGCAATATTTCCTATTATTTATTAGGGAGTGATCTTGTCATCAACAATCTCGAAGAAGTAACAATTAGTAAAGAAGGTGCAATTGTAACGGTAACGGGAAAACAGGTTTTACCAAAAGAGAAGAAGTAAAAAAATAAAGTTTAATCAATCTCTAATGCTTCGATAATCTTATCGAGCTTCTTATTGATTTGTTCTAATTCATTTCCAGATGGAGCGGATGAACTTGGACGTCTTTCTTCACGCTCATCATTCTTTCTGAAGCAATTACTGCAATAGACCGGTTTGTCTCCTGAAGGTCGGAATGGAACTTCACAATCTTTTCCGCATTTTGCGCAGGTCACGGGATACATTTTCTTTTCGAATGAACTATCTGAATCTCTTCGCTCGAAATTTCGTGATCCAAAGCGAGGAGATTCATCTCTCTCGAATCTTCGGGAATTGCTACTATCAAATCGTTTTGGCCCTTTTCTAGCGGGTTTTGCATCTCTGTTAAAATCTCTCATTGTGTGTTTACCTTTAATATTTTGTTTTACCCTAAAATAGAGTGGTTTATTTATAAATTGTTGGGTGTATTTTGAAAGGATGTGATGATGGCGGAGAAAAATTGAACATAATGGTGTTATGTTCTCCCGTTAGGGATTCGAACCTGTAGGTGAGAAAGTAATTTTTAGTGGCTCGTGTTCAATCAAAAGAGCGAAGCGACACATCAAAAACAATCGTCAAAGGGGACATTTCATCGTAGTCGTAGGGGGAGTTCCGTTAGTTCAGTTAAATTACTTTAACTTTACTTTAATTTACTTAAAGTTACTTAAAACAGTTATAGTAAATATGAATTACTATCAGTTGATTATCTCCCATTTTGGGCGATTTCTGAGGGAAAACAAAACTTTATATATTACTATCATCTTACTATCAAATAACTATCATCAATTGATACTAACATGGAAGAAACAAAATTACAGGAAATTATCAATGTAGGAGAAACTCAAGAGGTAGAGCTAAAACAGTCGTTTCATAGCTCACAAGATTTTTCTAAGCTGATGTGTGGACTAGCGAATACTTTTGGCGGAATGATTATTGTGGGAGTAGCTCAAAATAAGAGAGTGATAGGCATAGATGAGAATTTGGATATAATTCAGCAGAAGATATCTGCTTCAGCTCAAGCTGTTTCTCCAGTAATTATTCCATTAATTGAGGTAAACACGCTAGAACGTAAAAAAGTAATAGCTATCACCATTCAGAAAGCCATTGACAATATCTTTCATACGTTTCAGGGAGTGATTTATGTTAAGTCCGGAAGTACTTTAAGAAAAATCGAGGGAAGTCAGATGTTGGACTTCTTAAGAAACAAGCAAATCTTATGTTTTGATGAGACTAATAGTGACGCCAAAGTTTCTGATTTAGATATGGATATGATTAAAGATTATTTGAAAATGCGTAAACAAGATGATTTTTTGAGATCTCATTCTGTCGAGGATTTTTTAGTAAGCTCAAAATTAGCTACAAAGAACGGAGAATTAAAGATAAAGAATGCTACTCTCTTATTTTTTACCAAAGAGCCAGCACATTTTCATCCACAGATTGAAATAAAATTAGTACGTTTTGAAGGAATTGAGCCGGTAAAAATAGTTGCTCATCAGCTAATACAAAGCAATATTATCGATTCTATCGAGAAATCGTTAGCTTTCTTAAAAAATAATCTTTCTAAAAGTATTGAAATAACCGATAAACCTCGCAGAACAGAACTCTATGAATACCCATTGGAAGTTGTTCGTGAAGCTATTGTTAACGCTGTAGCTCATCGTGATTATTTTAGTAAAGATTCCATTCAAATCTATCTGTTTAGCAATAGGATTGAGATTACTAGCCCCGGTTCTTTGCCCGTCGGTTTGACTAAAGAGTTATTTGGAGCGCTTTCAGTAAGAAGAAATCCTATTGTTTATAGAATATTAAGAGATTATGGTTATGTAGAGGGTCTTGGTTCAGGAGTTCCCCGTATGATCAATGGAATGAGAGAACAAAATCTTAAAGATCCCGTCTTTGGAATATACGAACACTTCTTCAGGGTAATTTTGTATAATGAGAAAAGTGAGCTTAAGCCGGTTGATGGTTTAGAAGACTTAAACGAACGTCAGCGAAAAGCGGTTGAGTTTTTGAGAAAGAATAAGTCGCTTAAGACGAAAACCTATATGGAAATAAATAAAGCTTCTTATGGAACAGCAAATAAAGAGATTGCAGAGATGTTAAAATTCAAATATATTAAGAAAGTAGGGGAGTATAGGGGAGCTTATTATGTGTTGAGGGAGAAGAGGTAGGTTAAAGGTAGTTTAGTTTGTTCGTAGTTTCGGAGCTCACCCTCGTCCGCTTAGAAATGTCCCCCTATCATTCGTTTAGCCACTAAAAATTATTGAACTTAATTCCTGTTAATTGCCCCGAGCCGATAGGCGAGAGCGCAGCGGGGTCGAGGATTTCGAAGAAATCCGAAGAAGTTAGTAGAAGTTCCCGTTATAACATTAAATCTTACCTGATGCCCTCTCCACAAACCATTTGACAAACTTTTCAAAATCTTTATCGGAGATTTTTATCATTGAAGAATTTGCAGAAGGAACCATTAAAGGCAGAAATATTCCGTGTCTACAGAAATAAATTGAAACAGTTTCTATATCAATCTTATGTTTAGAACCATCAATTCCTCCTAACAATGACAAAACATAGTAACCTATAAGTTGATGAAAGTCTTGTTCTTTAAGTTGAAGAAATTTGGTTGTTTTCATATCAATTATTCTATTATCAATGACTATGTCTGCATCAGCTCCGCCCACTAAACTTGATGCTTTTCCAAATGTGGGATTAAGTAAACAGATTTCTTTTGCAATAAAATTATTTTTGTCAACTAAATTTATTAGATTTCGAAGATCTTGTATGTCTCCATCATCAACCACATGAATATTTGGGTCGATATATCCTGCTCGATATATTGGGTCTATTTTTGCTAACAATATTGCAATCCTAAGAACATCATCTGTTAAATTTCCATCGTCCAAATATTTTTGATAAATAATTTTTGCTTCATCAACAGTTTTTTTTAGTTTATTTCTTAAAGCAGCTTCTTCAATGCATTGCAAGGCAATTTCTGCAACCCACTCTTTAGTTATGGCTTTAGGGTTATTTTGTTTAATATAGAAACGTAATAAATAATCAAAAGCAGTTCCAACTAAACTATAATTCTTTGTGATTGGAGGGGCTTTTATTTCTGCCTTTAATTCAATTTTTGGTAATGGAAATGTTTCTGCAAATTTTTTCTTTACATCTGGTTCTTTGATAAATGAAGTTAGACTCATATTGAAAGATAATGACAAGAATGATATAAAGTTTGTGGAGAGGGCTTGAAAAAAAGGGAAATTCTACTAATTGCAATTAACGGTTGTTATGCGACCCCCACTTTAGCGAGCGAGGGTAGAATTTTGTTAATAGATAGTGAGCGAGCGTAGTGGGGGCAAGCACCGCAGTGCGCAGAGTTTTTTATTTGCCGGTTAGTGCGATAAAAAATTTGGGAGAGTAACGGAAAAGCTTTGATGCTTTGAGTAACGCAACCGCATCAACAACCCGTTATGCGTAGTGAGGCTTTGATGGCGAACGGAGTTTTTTATTTGCTGGGAATGTAGTTGGCGCCGTAGTTTTTTAGATTGTATTCTTATCAAATTTCGAGCGAAGCGAGAGTATAGTCTGGGGCTCAAGAGATACTATTTTTTACAATCAGAACATACACCACTTAACTCTATTTGGAAATGGCAGAT